>Ga0099826_10001138_pt1 | contig 15251 bp, 8 predicted proteins | sample Mtrugardesep15_FD_76830 | JGI IMG/M metagenome (GOLD analysis project Ga0099826, IMG submission 76830) | Root nodule microbial communities of legume samples collected from California, USA - M. trunc garden sep15 | ecosystem: Host-associated > Plants > Roots > Nodule | place: USA: California... | reverse complement strand
ATATTTTGTTTTGTATTTGGTAAAATGAAAGTATTGGAATGTTCCTTATCGCGAAAACGTGATTTTAGCCTATTTGGTAGATTTTATAAATGGGAAGGTTGAATGTGTCCCTTGATTTAAAACATGAAATGTGAACATATTTGGTTTTTTATTAGTGAAAATGAAAGTATACCCTTTTGCAAAAATGAGATTTTTGCCTATATGGTTACATGTTTGATAAATATGAAGGTTTAACTTGTCCCTCGAAGTCCCTTGAGGCGAAAGTGGAGTTATAGTTCCTCTTTGTTTCAATACTTCATTCTGAAAACTATGAAACAGAAAATATTATTTTCAAGCTCACCTTACATTAAAACAGAAGATTGCGGCCAACAAAACAAAAGCTGATAGTGTTTGCTTCTATTTAAAGATTCATTCTTTGGAATCAATATTGTTTTTTGAGAATATATTAATTAAAAAAATACCAACACACACACTAAAGAGGTAATAAAGGTGATAAAAAGAATTGAATGTTACTTCTAGTTGAAACAATGGATATGGATTGTGGAAAATCTTTGGAATAGTGATAGTGAAGCTCAAATTCAAGCAGCAATGAAACTTAGTAGATTGTCCAATAAGCAAAAGCACAATTTGGCAGAAAGTGGAGTTATAGTTCCTCTTTGTTTCAATACTTCATTCTGAAAACTATGAAGCCATAGAAGCTTCTCTTTGTGCTTTTCTCAGCCTCTCATTTGGCAGTGAAAGGTTACTGCATTGACTTTCTCCCTGAATAATCAACATTTAATGTAAAGAAGCTAGGTGATAGATGTCATTCTTTTTTCTTGATTGGATACCATCTAACTAGCTAATGCTTACAAATTATATGCTCAGAGAAATAATTTTGAGTTGGAAAAAACACATTGATGGTACATAACCTTTCAATGAAGGCATGAGTAGTAACGAATGATAATATCAACTTTATTTCTAGTTACAAAGAAATCGACTCGTGTGAACGAACGAGTCTTTCACTAGTTCAATTTATAAGAAACATGTCAAACAAAATATGTAAAAAAAGTTCAAAAACAAAAACTCTTATTTACAGGGACATCTACTGCATTTGAAAGTTAAGGCTTTTACCTCTTTGTGGAGAAATTGGAAGACAACGTAATAAAGATAACACATTTAAATATCTTATCAATTATTTTGAAAATCAGAAATCTGCAGACATACAAAACCTTTGTGATCATCTTAGATTATAATTCATTAGCACAAATGGCAATAGAGATCACATAATATAACATCTAATAAGACCTAATGTAATCTGAAGTTGCAGAAGACTGATTCTAACCCATCGATAGACAAGCTAACCAACCTTGGAACATGCCACATTAAAATTCGTCCTACCACGAAAATTACCATTCCATTATATTCAATTATTTCACCAACACAACAACATGAGAAAATTCAGGAAGAAAAACCAATAACTAGAAGTTTTTACAAAAGAGTATCATCTAGCATACCGTCAAAGTGTCAATTATATGCACTAGACTACAGTTGGAAAATCCACTCACTCAACTAAACCTAAACTTCATTTCCAATTCCACTTCCATACACCAACATCTAAAAGCTGGGTAAATCTCACAGCCAAGATTAACTTTATAATACCTTGAGCAAAGTTATGACGTAGATGCAGGTCCTATAGAGTTCAAGCTCGCATTCTCAGACACCGTTGCAGAGGGAGGAACATATATGCGTGCTTTCTTGAGAATTTCAGCAACAACCCAATGTTTACGCTTGCTCAGAGGCCTAGAAGAATCCAACCGAACCTGAAATGACAAGCACAAAAGCATGTGCTTGTTTAGTTATCTTACATAACCAAGAACACACAGCAAATCTAAAATTGCACAACACAAAGTTGTCCATCACCAAAAACAGTAGTTTGTTCAAATTTAGCTACGCAATAGTGTTGATATAGCCGATGTTGCAAAGATAGGTAAAAGATAGGTAAGTTATTCGCAATACTAACTCGGTCACCGATGTTGCAAAGATTGTTTTCATCATGAGCCATAAACTTCGAAGTGCGCTTAATATATCGGTTAAACATTTTGTGGTGGAACAATCTATCAACTGCTACCACAACCGATTTCTGCATCTTATTTGAAACCACCATTCCTACTACTTGCTTCATATCTCTGCTATTTCAATCCCAACAAACCCTAATTCAGATGAATATGTATTAGTACAACAACATAGTAGCTAATAAAATTTCATAAATAAATGTCGCAAACACATTTTGAAGAAAACAAATAGTAATCACGCACCAAAGAACAATAGAATACAACAATAACCAAACTTTATCCCACTAAGTGGGATCGGCTATATAGATCAAATTACGCTATAATTTTCTTTCAGAAACCATATTTTGATCTACAAGCCTTCTCTCTACATGCTCAAACTACCTGGCTAAGACTATTTTCCAGCATATTTTGCCCTACAAACTTAATCACATACAAGAGTTTTAAACTTAGTCTTCACTCACGGATTTTTCCTCTTTCTTTCATCTTTATTCTTTCATTTCTTATCCTTATTCTTTTTTTCAACAGAAAAGGACGACACGGACACTTTGGCCGCAACACCTCCGCACCGCAATAATAAAAAGCGGTCTGCTTTGAACGCTTCCTCCACTCACTATGCGCCGCGATAGCGGGCAGCTCGGCCACTGTTGACAGCAGAGCCTTCTCCCATTTATTAGGTTCTTGGTAATTTTCTTTTTCTTTAACAACGCATACAGCAATATTGGAAAATAACCATACAATACAACTAATTAACAATTGAATGTAACGATCATAAACAGAAAACAATGAATGAAAAAGTCGATAACGTTCCCAGAATACATGAACATTAACAATTTTTTTTAGAAATTATGATACACAGATCGGTTTCAACCATCGAATGCACTTGATCAAATGATTTAGTTAAAATCAATTAATTTATTCGTTGAAAAATTGAATGATAATTGTTGATCCAAAACCATAAATCAATTATTAATTTATTCTGTGATTTTGGTGGAGAACCAATCAACTCTATTCAACTGGCTGGCTTGGCTCTCTAATATCGAATCATTCACCCTCACTTTAGCTGCTCTTAGGGTATGTACTTTATATTCATAACATCAGTGCTGCTTTTTATATTGTAATTTTAAAATTTTACCAAGAATATGTATGTCTTGCAACTGAACTGATCCTAATACTTCCTGATTGCTTAGATTCGTTGAAATTAGTGGTGTACAACCCTTCAACGGCACCTACCAAAATGGTGGACTATTTGCTTCAAAACTCACCCTCGGCAAAGGTTGGCTTCATCAAGAGGTAAAAGATGCATCCAACTACTTTTTAAAGTTAGATATAGAATCTTTTGGTTTCATACTTTCAGTGGATAAATTACAAAACCCTTATTCAGAGAAACAAATGTGTGTGCATCTCTTGAATCACACCAACTCTAAGTTTCAGAATTAACTTCTATGCTCACAGAATCAAAAAGCTTTAATCTTTCTTTATACAATTCTAATCATTTATTCTTACCATTCCGCAAGATAGAGAACTTTTCATATTTGTTTGTGTAAATTGAATTTGGCTTCGTAGGATATAATAAGATTCGTCTAGAAAAGCGTTATATGAAAGAGTAGCTCGATTGAATTAACTTAGCCTCGCAAAACATTTGACTTGTGCACAAAATAAATGAATTTGTTTGGTTCATTTTGACTTGTGTTGGAAGGTCTCTTGGGCCGGAAAATGATGACTTATGTTCTGTTTTTTGTTTTACACTTTGTGCCTCTTACTATTTTGATAGATAGAATTTTATAACAGCTTGTTTGAGTTCATGCAATGCAAGGCCCATACAAGTTCCTGGACTTGATTAACTTAACAGTGTGTGTTTCAGTTGAAACCAGTTCTATTCGAAAACCTACTGCATAGGTGAACACAGGTTGTTGGGTTGCAGAATCAACAAAAGTTTTTCAAAGAATATTGGAATCAAGATAGTGCGCAAAAAGTATCATGCATTATAACAAGAACACTTTTCCTTATTTCTACTTGCTAGACTTACTTATTTAAGGTGTCATTTGATCCATGTAACCGACCCCACTTAGAGGGATTGTACTTGCTAGACTTATTTATTTTCTTGCTTCCTATTGTTCGGTTTATTTCGGGGGATTCATATATATATATATGGTTCATGTGTATGATTTTTTTTTTCTCTTTAATTTGGAGAGTATGACTATAGTGTCGTGTGGGCTAGGTGGATTAGAAGGTCTCATATATCTTAGATATGTTCTTGTGATGCATTTGAGAATAACTGTGTGAAGAAGCCAATACCTAATAAATAGGAGCAAGTTCAACCACATGATGCAGATAGAAGTTTCCTGGCTACTGATTCAACTGTTTCATGTGTGCTATTCAACTGTTTTTTACTATTAATAACATTATTGTGTCATTTGCAATAGAAGTTTATGTGCATGTCTGACATCATAGTTGATTTGTCTGAAACATTGTAACTGGTAAGGCGCTGAGATTTCGCAAACGGTACAATGTAGTTTTTGCAAGATTATAACGGTTCACTGTGATACCAAATGTGCATCGCGTTATTTTTCTAATTGCAGCCATAATCTGAGGATGTATGCTGTTTTTACATATATAAATCGACATTCCTCAAACATTTTCCAATTTTCAATTTCCATCCTATCTAACACAGCTCTGTTCTATTTCTTTAAGAAAAAAATCATTGCTTCCCTCTATGGTCTTAGAAGATCAAGACTATATACTTCATCATAAATAAAACAATGAAATCCAATTGACAGAAGAAACTAAAATCTAAATTAATTAAATTCAGATTGTTGTGGAACACTCAGAATTTTCAAGAGTTGAACTTCAAATACCAAAGGCTCCTGTGCATGAGAAAGAAGGCTGCGTCGAGGGCCAAACTGCAATAAACACAAAATGTTTACAATATCAACTATAGTCAAATTGATCATCTGTCCAAAAAAAAAAAAAGTCCTCGTTACATAGCTAAAGTGGTTAATTTAAACATCCAAACAAGTTTGAGAGTAAAGTTCACGATTCAAACTCCAACTACTAACATAACATTTTAATAATTAGCATTTACGTTTTAAAAAAATTATCGCATGACATTTGTATTCAAGTGCAAAACTAACCTCTTCAGGTATTGGCTTCAAGTTCTCGTCTACATATCCTACCGAAGGTGGAATCAATGCTCTTCTCTTTCCTACAAGTGAATATGTAGACCAGATCTTGTCATATACATGTATGCCAAAGGTTTGGACCAAAACTACATGAATCATTTGAAATATAATGAGCAGAAATACTGGTTTGTGAGGAAAATAATGACAATATCTTAGAACATACCACCAACTCTCATGCCAGTCAAGACCTGCTTTAACCCCAATATCATCTGTTTTAAACAACAAACAAATAAATAATATAGAAAGCAGATTATTTCCTCAGTTTATGGTAAATTGAGTTGAAGAATATAAAGGGGGACTGAAGAAAACCAGGAATGATTAATAGTCAAATTTTGTGGTGAATTTAAATTGAATATTGTTTTAAAGCAAGCAAGCAAAGGCATACAAATTCAAATTGAACCTTCAAATTTGCAGAATACAAGAAAGAAAACAACAATGGTTCAATTGAGAATTAGATTCCAGAATTGTAAGAGCAAATCTGAGAATTATACAGCTAAATATAACCTGAAAAGTATAGCAATGTCTATGAAGGAATTTATCTAATAAGGCCACTGACTACAATTAGATGCTTTCAACATGCTGACAAGATAATAACCATGTTACATTTATCATCCCACTTATAAATTGCAATCTGCAACCACAACCGCAATTAAGGCCGCATCTTACCCCAATGTATAGGTTTATAGTGTGACCGCAGCCGCAATTTAGAACCGTGTTTATAGTATCATTTTCCAATAAATTAATAAAAAAAAATTAACTACATGTATGTCAACAATATTACCATAAATAAGAAACCTCATCAGAAAGAAATATTAAACACATTTCAGAGTTCTCTGGATCCCACAAGTTGAAAGAAATAAACTAACCTGGTCCTCATCCAGAGGAAGTATAACAGGATTACTTTCTCCATTGAATTGGTCTACTGTACTGTAGTGAATTTGAGTATGAAACCAAGCAACATTACGACAGTTATTGACTTAAGCACAATGCAAGGGAAAAATACTAAACAAGAAATCATTGAAATAGCAAATCTGCAAATCCCATTATTAATTCACAGTATGCAATTACCTGAAAACAAAGTATCCATTTGCACGCCTGCAGACACAATTGAATTCAACCAAATCTCCACCGTGTGCTTCTGGTCCTTCCCCTTCAGTAACAACTAATTTGAAAACTAATATGAGTATCTATTTATTTGCAATTCATAAGGTTTAAACTTTAAACTGTTTCTAATGAAAAGCCAAGAATTTGCATTTCTATTTGATAGAGGCATGTAATAGTCAGATTCTGCAAACTCGTCATACTGTGACAGTAATACTGTCATACAATATGATGCGGAGAACATAGTTCTGAATTGCGGTCTGAAACTGCAAACTGCAAGTGCGACCACAATATAAAAGCTTAAGAGGTCACTGCAACAACATTGTAACCACAATCTCAACCAAATTGACCACATATGCTGTGTTTTGCTAGGATGTCACATATCAGGGTTTGCAACATAACCGTAACCACAACTTAAACACACACAACAAGGAAAAGAAGAATTTGCGCCTTTGCGTCAAACACGAGTGACTCTCATCCAGTAAATGCAAGCTCAAAGTTCTTGCATCAATTTATCATATATATGCACAATATTTTATTTATCAAGAAATCTAACATGTAAGTTTAAGATTTTTTTTTATTACCTTGAATTCTCACTCCACTGGCTAGCTTCAAAGTCCTAGATGCTTCACATAAAAATAATAAATCACATATCACAAATCACAAAATAAGAATAAATGTCAATATAGATATATAGAATGAAAAAGAAGAAAGACAGACAAACCTTATGACTTCTGGTTCATTCATGTCCACGATTGGTGCAGCCAAAGCTGGAGAAGCATAACATAGTATGTGGTTAATACCTATAAACTGAAGAATCAACCTTCTTGAACAATATTTTTTCGCTGTTAATGTAGATATTTTGTTGTTCGAGCTCTTTGCATCCTCAATGCACCTGGATTCATGAGAGTTTGAAGAAGATTGTCAAGAGAAATGCTTCTCAAAAAAGCATGATATTATTTTTAGGAAGGAAGTGAGATAAATGGATTGAAATGAATAATTAGAGGGGAAACAATTTATACCTTGGAGAAGCAGAGACAGAAGTAGCACATGGTGGAAGTGAGATAAATGATAAAACTCCCATTCTCAATTTGGAAGGAAGTAGTTCACAACACAAGCTCAAAACCGAGTAGAACATTATCTCTATCTATCCATCCATGAGCAATAATCACGTAAGCTTCTAATTTGATTTTGGACCACTTCTTGGTCCCACGTTTGTTGTTGGTTTTTTTTTTTTTTAAATTGTCATTTTAAGAGAAGAGGAAATAGGTGCTGTAATTAAATAATAGCTTGAAGTAATTTCTTTTTCATGAAAACATTAACCAATACTCTCAGGACATTTGTTAGAAACACACTAGAATTACTATTAGACTCTAAACAACTGCTTATATTTGTTGAACAAGGACATGTAATTGATGTTCATGGTTGGAAAAATAATTAGTTAGTGGTATATTTTTTAATATTTTAAAAATGGAAATATATTTCAAAAACATATCGAACATTTTTTTTCTAATAAAAAATATCAACATCTGAAAACAATTATAAACATAACTGATATGAATTTTTATCGCTTATACATTTATAAACTTTTATGATATGGCTTTGACCCTACTTATAAAACTTTATGAATCTGTTTGTGGTGTCACTGAGATGTGTCAGACACTAGACACACATGCCATCATAAGTGTCAGGGCTGCAAAGCGTGAAATTTTCTCATATTAGTCCTTGAATGTATCAAATTCACAATAATGTACTTAAATGTGTCTGTTGTTAATCATTTCGATCCGCAAATGTGTCTTTAGTTAGTTTGTTTCATCTTATTATGGGCCATCTCGTTTCTGACTAGAGTCTCGCTTTATTTTTGGATCCATCTATGTCGATGCTTACTCGTGTTTGGTTTTTGGTTGTTTCCGTGTTGGTTCGTGGCTTAATTTATGTGGTTCGTTTTTGGGTTGTTTACAAGTTGGTTCTGGTTGCGCCAGTGTTCCACTTCTTGACCGATCGTTTTTGTTTCAAGATCAAAAATTAGTGTATGGTTTTCAAGTTTTTCGGATGGTTAAGGTGTCTTCTCATAAGGTCTGAAAGTTAAGGGGTGCCTTAATGATTTGTTTATAGAGTCTGGTGGACCGATCGCTTTTGATTCGATATCGGGAATCAGTTTCTTGACTCAATTTTTTTGGCTTGTTCTGGTGTCTTCTCTGACAGATGGTGGGCCATTTGCTCTTGATTCGAGATCAAGAGTGAGTTTCTTGACTCAAGTTTTTGGGCTTGTTTTGGTGTCTTCTTCGAGAGACCGAGAGTTGATTGTTGGTGGTATCTGAATGAGTGTTGGAATTAGGCTCAGTTGTGGTTATGAGAAGGTGAAGTGTTGTTGTTAATGGTTTCGGCAAGTGTGATGCTTTTTTTGAAGGGGCATTCGTGTAAGTAGCAGGCGATCGAGGGGTATTTGGATTTTGTTTTTGTGAGGTTTTGACTCAAATTTTGGTTTCAGCTGGTTCGTGGGGGTTTGGCTTAGTTTTGGTGTTAATTTGATTTCAGAGGTTTGTTTTTATTATAGATTTGGTTTTCGTGTATGAATTAATTCGTCTTGTGCAATAATTTGGTTATTAATAAAATTTGATATGCAAAAAAATGAATAAATTATGAAAGATATATGAAATAGAGACGAAATAATAATGTGAACTATGCAACTTCATTCCCAATTTCCCATTACAATTTTGGCCCAAGCCTGTTTACTTTTCCTAACCAAAATTGGGAGTCCATCACAAACACGCGCACACACATAGAAGAAGGATCTAGAAGTCAAATCTTGACCCAATAGCACTGAACAATCGTCACCGAAGGATCTAGTACCCTACTTAACACTTCCTTATATCAACAAACTCCACTCACACCTCTTTCTCCACTCATAATTCTCCCTCTCTCTCTCTCAAAACCAAAACCCGAATAAATAAAAACTCTCTCTCTTCAACCAGATCACTACCCCCATGTCAGAAACTGAGACGTTCGCTTTTCAGGCTGAGATCAACCAGCTTCTCAGCCTCATCATCAACACTTTTTACTCCAACAAGGAGATCTTTCTTAGGGAACTCATTAGTAATGCTTCCGATGTAAGTTTCTGATTCGATTTTTTTCCAAATAATTTGTATGTTGTTGATTTGATTTTTGTTCTTGATTTGTGATTTGTACACGTTATAGATGATTAGATTTTAGTTCAAATTGTTTAATTATATGTTTGCATGTTTATTTGTTTTTAGGGTTAGGGTTGTTGTTAAAAACAACTTCAATTTTAATTATCGATTCTTGATTTGAGATTTAGGTCATTGAAATCATTTAGTTATACGTTTGAATGTTTATTTTGTTTTTTAGGTTTGGATTTTAGATTACAATTGGCTTGAACTTTAACAATTGATCCCTGTTTTGAAATTTAGCTTGTTGATTTTATTCGATTTTGTGCAATTTTGTGTCACACTGTTGTGATATGTTGGAAGTTTTTATCATATATTTTGCTTTTTTGTATAAGTTGATTAATTTTATGTGGAACAGAGTAGTTGGTTAATTTAATAGAGTTTTGTGGTTTAGGTTTAATTCATTAGATTTATTATATATTGTTATGTTACATGCCTTCGAATTTGATTATTGTTGGAGTTAACAATTTGTGATTATATGATAGGGTTTTGTGGTTTGATTCATTTGAATTTTGTATCGTTATGTTACATGTCTTTGATTAATGGTAGCAATGACACTTTTCTTTCCTGGTTGGAGTGGAATGGTTATGATTATATACAATTGAATGTGAATTATTGTTGGATTTTGTGTGTTTCTATTGGGAGTGCAAATAATGTGTGTTTGTGTGTGTACGAATATTTATTCATTAAAGATTTTGGATTTGACTCTGATTATGTAAACATTGTAGGCCTTGGACAAGATCCGATTTGAGAGTTTGACAGACAAGAGCAAGCTTGATGGGCAACCAGAGTTGTACATCCATATCATTCCTAACAAGGCAAACAACACTCTCACCATTGTTGACAGTGGTATTGGCATGACCAAAGCTAGTAAGTTGTGATTATTTTATTGTATGCAATTGTTATTTGGTTTTGTTATAACGTATGAGTGTTAATTTAATTGTTTCTAATGCTTATTTTGTTAATGTTCATAGATTTGGTGAACAACTTGGGTACTATTGCAAGGTCTGGTACTAAGGAATTCATGGAAGCCATTGCTGTTGGTGCTGATGTTAGCATGATTGGACAGTTTGGTGTTGGTTTCTACTCTGCTTACCTTGTTGCTGAGAAAGTGATTGTTACCACCAAGCACAATGATGATGAACAGTACGTGTGGGAGTCACAAGCTGGTGGGTCATTCACGGTTACTAGAGATACATCTGGTGAGGTTCTTGGGAGGGGTACTAAGATCACCCTTTATCTTAAGGAGGATCAGCTTGAGTATCTTGAGGAGCGTCGTTTGAAGGATTTGGTTAAGAAGCATTCTGAGTTCATTAGTTACCCGATTTCTCTTTGGATTGAGAAGACTATTGAGAAAGAGATTTCTGATGATGAGGATGAGGAGGATAAGAAGGATGAGGAGGGAAAAGTAGAGGAAATTGATGAAGAAAAGGAAAAGGAGGAGAAAAAGAAGAAGACTATTAAGGAGGTCTCTCATGAATGGGATTTGGTGAACAAGCAGAAACCTATCTGGATGAGGAAGCCAGAAGAGATTTCAAACGAAGAATACTCTACTTTCTACAAAAGTCTGACAAATGATTGGGAAGAACATTTGGCTGTTAAGCACTTCTCTGTTGAGGGTCAACTTGAGTTTAAGGCCATTCTCTTTGTACCCAAGAGGGCACCTTTTGACCTCTTTGATACAAAGAAGAAGCCCAACAACATCAAGCTCTATGTCCGCAGGGTCTTTATCATGGACAACTGTGAGGAGTTGATTCCTGAATACCTTGGCTTTGTTAAGGGTATTGTTGATTCTGAGGATCTTCCACTCAACATTTCAAGAGAAATGTTGCAGCAAAACAAGATCTTGAAGGTTATTCGTAAGAATTTGGTAAAAAAATGCCTTGAACTTTTCTTTGAAATTGCTGAGAACAAGGAAGATTATAACAAGTTCTATGAAGCATTTTCTAAGAATTTGAAGCTTGGCATCCATGAGGATGCCCAGAACAAGGGAAAGATTGTTGAACTTCTAAGGTATCACTCCACCAAGAGTGGTGATGAGCAGACAAGTCTCAAGGACTATGTTACAAGGATGAAGGAAGGACAGAGTGATATCTACTACATCACTGGTGAAAGCAAGAAGGCTGTTGAAAATTCTCCATTCTTGGAGAAGTTGAAGAAGAAGGGTTATGAAGTACTCTTTATGGTCGATGCTATTGATGAGTATGCTATGGGTCAACTTAAGGAATTTGAGGGTAAGAAGTTGGTGTCTGCTACCAAGGAAGGTTTGAAACTTGAGGAAACTGAAGACGAGAAGAAAAGGAAGGAAGAGTTGAATGAGAAGTTTGACAATTTGTGCAAGGTGATCAAGGAGGTTTTGGGTGACAAGGTTGAGAAGGTTGTTGTGTCTGACCGTGTCGTTGATTCGCCATGTTGTCTTGTGACTGGTGAATATGGTTGGACTGCTAACATGGAAAGGATCATGAAAGCTCAGGCTTTAAGGGATAACAGCATGGGTGGGTACATGTCAAGCAAGAAGACAATGGAGATCAACCCAGAGAATACCATCATGGAAGAGCTTAGGAAGAGAGCTGATGCTGATAGAAATGATAAATCTGTGAAGGACCTTGTTTTCTTGCTATTTGAGACTGCTCTTCTCACTTCTGGGTTCAGCCTTGATGAGCCAAACACTTTTGGAAACAGGATTCATAGAATGTTGAAGCTTGGTTTGAGCATTGATGAGGATGTTGGTGAAGGCAATGCTGACATGCCACCATTGGAGGAAGCTGATGTTGATGCTGATGTTGAGGGAAGCAAGATGGAAGAGGTTGATTAAGTTGCAGTTTATTATTAAGTATTGTTTTTTTTTGGGAATTTAGCTATTGTGTTGATGACTATTTAAATTATTTTTGTTGTTGTTTGGCTAAGTTTTGGTTATTTTTCTCTTGGATGTTGGCCGCAAGTTAGGTATACTTTTTCTGGATTTAATCTCAGTTTATTGCATGCATGATCTGGGTTCCGTAAATTTTCTTAATTGTTTTTTACTATCATGGATTGCATGCTAGGATATCTGATTCATTATTCTCTAGTGTTTGGTACGCTAGAACATCTGAAGAAATTTCTTTATCTTCTCAATCATTTTCCCAAAACCATTGTGCCTGTGAAAAATGTGTTTCATTGAAGATTGTGACCTTTTCCTATAGAACGGTGAGCAATGTTTTATTTTTGCTAAATTTCCTAAATTGTACTCCTGAAAGACCTTTGAAATTTGTGTGAAGTATAGTCCTCACTCTCTCTCGGAATACTAGTGTCTCCATTGGTGGCCACCTTTCTTCAATGTTTTGAAAATGTTCATGTAATTTAATTGAAAACTATTACACAGTACAAAATCAAAAGAAACAAAGCATGAAGAAAGCAATGCCTTGCAGTACAAGCTACTAAAAGATGCAGTACAATAGCTTAGAAGTAGTAGTACATTCACATATTAGATAGTACAATTCCTTTGTATAAATAACCAGATGTACTCTCTATTCATTTCTTATGAATCTATTCCTTTTTCAACTGATTCTTAATATGGTATCAGTTTTCGCTCTCTTCTTGAGAGAGTTAGTTACGATCCATTGATGCTTTCGCCATTGATGCTTGTTCTTCAAGCTTCATCAACCTTCTCTTTTTCCTTGTTTTTCACCTGAATCATCGTGATTCTTCTTCTTTTTTCTTGTTTAGTACTCAATTCTACATTGAGTTACTTTTGATTTCTTCAATCACATCATCTGTGATTTTTTTTTATCTTCGTCTTCTTCGAAGCTCTGTTCTTCGTTGTTCTTCTTTTTTTTTTCTAGAATTTTTGCATTCTTCTTGAACCATGCCTCCTCGCACAGCTCCCGTTATTCTTCAACAAACTAACACCGATTCTGTTTACTATGTTCATCCCAGCAAAGGACCAAATTTTGTGACCGTTACTCCTCTTCTCACCGGTTCCAACTATCTCGCATGGAGTCGTTCGATGAAACGTGCGCTTGGTGTGAATAATAAATTCGCCTTTGTTGATGGATCCATTCCAATTCCTCCCCTTGATGATTTGAATCGCAATGCTTGGGAGCGTTGTAATCATTTTATTCACTCTTGGATTTTGAATTCGGTTTCTCCGCAGATTGCGCAAACCATTGTATTCCATGAATTCGCCATTGATGTTTGGATTGAGCTTCAGGAACGTTTCTCTAAGGTTGATAGAGTGCGTATCGCTTCCCTTCGTTCTGCCATTAACAACCTCAAGCAAGGTGCTAAACCTGTTCTTGAATATTTCACACAGATGAAGTCTCTTTGGGAGGAGCTCAATTCACATCGTCCTATGCATATGTGTACTTGTCCTCAGCCATGCCGTTATGACTTTATGCGTGCTGCTAGAGAATTTTGCATGGAGGACCAAGTGATTCAATTTCTCACTGGATTGAATGATACTTTCTCAGTTGTGAAGACTCAAGTTCTTCTCATGGATCCACTTCCTTCAATAAACAAAGTTTACTCTATGGTTGTTCAAGGAGAAAGTAATAACACTTCAATTACTCCAGTTTCTGGTGAAGATTCAAGTATTCTTGTGAATGCTTCAAATGCAAGAAAGTCCAATGGACGTGGTAAACCTTCTGCAGGACCACCTCAATCTAAGAACAATTCCAGATATTGCACTTTTTGTCACAAGAGTAATCACACAGTGGATTTCTGTTACATGAAGCATGGCTACCCCAATGCACATAAGTCTCATGCTTCTTCCAATGTTGTTGTTAATGAAGGCAATGTTGATTCTCGTAAAGATGGTGAAGGATCTTCCATTATCTCTCAAACTGGTCTCACTCAAGAACAATATGGTCATCTGGTTGCATTACTTCAACAGTCATTTTTGGTTCCTCAAGCATCTACCTCGAACCTTGCTAGCAACAACCATATTACTTCTTCCATTCCATCCTTCCCCTCAGGTATAAACACTGTAATCTCTTGTTCTATACATGCTCCAAATAATCATTGGATTATAGACTCAGGTGCCAATGAACATATTTGCTCATCTTTACATTTACTTCATTCCTTCCATAAAATTAAACCTATGCATGTTACTTTACCCAATGGTTCCACTGTGATTGTTAACTATGCTGGCACTGCTGTGTTTTCACCTTCTTTTCATATCACCAATGTCTTATATTCACCTCATTTCAAGTTAACCTAATTTCTGTTTTCAAACTCTGCACTATTTTGTCTTACCTAGTCAATTTCTTGCCTGATAAATGTGTGATACAGGATATGAAATCCCTGAAGATGATTGGTTTGGGTAGTGTTTGTGATGGTCTCTATAGGTTGGATCCTGCTTCATGCAATAAGAAGCCTTATGTCTCTTCAAATCTTTGTGCTCAAGTTTCTTTGCATTCTTGTAATTCTGTCTGTTCTAATGTAGCTATTTCCTGTATTCCTTCTAATGTTATTTGGCACTTTAGATTAGGACATTTGTCTAATCAAACATTGTCCAAAATGCATCATGTGTATCCTTCTATTTCTGTTGATAATGAAGCTACTTGTGACATATGTCATTTTTCCAAGCAAAGAAAATTGCCTTATCATTCCAGTCAGTCTATTGCTAATTCTAAGTTTGAACTTTTACATCTTGACATTTGGGGCCCTTTAGCTCAAACATCTATTCATGGCCATAAATATTTTCTCACTATAGTTGATGATTTTAGTAGATTTTTATGGGTTATTTTACT
>Ga0099826_10001137_pt1 | contig 15251 bp, 7 predicted proteins | sample Mtrugardesep15_FD_76830 | JGI IMG/M metagenome (GOLD analysis project Ga0099826, IMG submission 76830) | Root nodule microbial communities of legume samples collected from California, USA - M. trunc garden sep15 | ecosystem: Host-associated > Plants > Roots > Nodule | place: USA: California... | reverse complement strand
TCTACCTCTTTTAACATGACTCTCCTCCATTTGATCTACTCTTCTTACAACGGCATCTACGGGCCTTCTCTCTACATGCCCAAACCATCTAAGCCTATTTTCTACCAACTTTTCTACTATAGGCGATGCAAAACCAAAATAGTTTCACATCCACTAAAATGATTTCAGAAACAATATACAAATATTGAAGAGTTTCCTTACAATAACATTCGCCAGACTTGTTTTCTTCAGGCTGTACAATCTATTGTCATTAAATTAAAACATCAACACAAGCACATGTATAAATGCATAGCTACACACGTTTGTAGTTCTTCTGTATATAAATGGACGGGTATATTGGTTCACACTTCACACTACTTTCATAATTGTACAATTATGAATCTAGCCCAAAAATATCAACACAAATCGATGATATTAATGATGAATGACATTTTATGGCAGCAAGTCCAAAATTCCCCATAACAATACAGTGGTTGACGCTGTGGCTATAGAAAAAAAATAAACAAGCATACTTACATACATGTAAGTAAGTAGGTATCTAGAAACATAAAAAAAGCAGCTGAAAAAAAAAATCTACAAACAATAGAATAAACAAAGTTCATCAATAGCATGTGACGAAGTCTGGCCTTCACTTGTCATTGTGTGCAGCTCTACACCAAAGTATTTCAAATAGAAGATAAAAAAAGACACACAAAGGCTTAAATTACCCTGAACAATCCATAATTTGTATGCTCATGAATCATGATAGTATCAAAACTCGGTATCAAACTACTCATTATTGCTTTCCTGTTCTCACTATGGGCACCACAGTATAAAACAATTTGATTTAATAGAAAAACAATGGCCCAGAACAAGAAATTGACCGCAATATAATTATGGATAAGGACCCAAGTTTCATTTGATAGGAAGGGTAGTAGAAAGAAAAGGAGTACAGTGGTCATTTAAAATGGAACGGATAGTTTACCTTGGGGTAAAAGAGGAAGAGTTTCTAAAAGATTTTTAACTCAACTGTCTCGAAAACAAAATAAATCACATCCACTTTAACTAAATTCTAGGCATCATCTCAAGGAACTGCTGATGACATGGCCCCACTCCACTCAAGAAATGCACCTCAGACAAACACACATCATCAGACATCAATACAGTTTTCACTATCTGACCAGTTGGTACTAAACTTTTCAACATAATACACACTTGACTGTGCAACACACACATCCTTACATTCCATTTAGTTTCTCTCTCATTGAAGAGTTATATATGTTGAGCAATGACTAATGAGCAGCTGAATCGTCAGGTGGATAGGACTACAAGCAAGTGCGAGCAGCCGAATCCTGCCCAATTCCAGAACCTTGAGTTTGTAAAAAGATTTTAATGAATACTTCAAATATGAATTGATGAAAAAGTTGAAAACCTTCTAATGATCCAAAGTCCATTTACTCAAGTTGTTTGAGTAGCAAAATTAACGAATCCCTATGAAATGAACAATTTTTGAAACCCATCTAATGGTCCAAAGTTCATCTACTCAAGTTGTATGAATCGCCAATGCGCCATGGACAACACTTCCGAATTTCTAATCTAAGTAAATCATGAAGGGCAGAGATGATGTGCCTATTCTCAATCTACATTGTTATATATTCTCAATCTTTCTCAGTCCCTTTTCAGAACAATATGTGATAATGTAGATTGCGTAGCATAACTGACAATAACCACATGTGCACTTTCTCAGTCCCTTTTCAGAACAATATGTGATAATGTAGATTGCGTAGCACAACTGACAATAACCACATATACAAAAAGAAGACATAAAAGGGACGTAATGAAAGGTCACACAAATTATTGATGGATTAGCTTTTGATTAAAAAAAAAAACGTAGTACAATAGTCAAGCCGGAGCAAGAACCTATGGTGAAAATATATAAGAGAACTAACGTATAATGTAAATGATCACACGCATTTGCTTCTAACAATCTACCGATCTATATGTGTGGGTATGTATCTGTCTATATAATAATATGTGACTTTATGTATGTATAGAAGTAAGTCAAAAGGATTAACTACAAGAACTTTCAAGAAAACAAGAGTTATCACGGTCAATAATTCCTCATAAATAACTGCAAAGGTTTACCAATGACTAAAAAGGAGAATAGATAGCAGATAATAATAAATATGCTAGTCAATGGTCAAGCAAAAAAGTAAACATAAGCAAATATCAGAAAAGATGGAGAAAGCAGCAGATGCTTTTAACTTCCCAATAGTTATAATTCTAATTTGATGGACAGATAAGCAAATCCACCATTGGGTAACTGGCATAAGACGCTTTCTAACAGAATTTGCACAAAATAAAAGACACTTTCGAAATAAAATTAAAACACCAACTTCTACAAACATAGAAAACACAGACGATTGGCACCTACCACAAGTGTAAATTGTAACCACTTAAAATACTGAGTCTCTCTGGTGTTTCAGTTCCTGATTTTATGTTCAGGACACAAGTCCTATATAATTGAAACTGTCTGTCCTCGCATTATCCTCAAAGAGATAATGTCATAACTACTCTTGTGTGTCATGCGTCATAAGAGTATTCCATTGAAATGTCGCCTAAAGCATAGGTTGACTAACAAAGAAACATCAGCGAAGGTAACTAAGTGTGTCCAGACAAAACTGCTATAAAGGGCTGCTCAGCCGGCATGCAAGATTTTAACCTAATTATTCAAATCTTAAAGAGACATCATAACAGAAAATGACAAAGAATGAAGAGGCGTATTATACCTCGAAGTTTATTATCCATCCATTTGTTTCCCAAACCCTCCATACGACCATCTCTCCCTTTTCCAGTGATTGTGTTGTGGATGATCACCAGAGGTGGCCACATGATCAGATCATCCTGATTTGCTTCTGCTTCATTAGCAGATAGATACTGATATGCCTTTGAGTTATCAGGAGGCTTTGAGTGATTCCAACCCATTAAGACACACAGAGCTTTGTGTAATCCCAAATGATCAGCACGTAAATCAGCATTATCTGAGTTGAACGAGTGCATAATAAGAGCATGTATATCTGAAAAATCTTTAGCAGCCCTGAAATTTGGAATATGAAGTTCATTGAAGAATATATTTTCGGTGCATCATAGGTACAAAAAGAAAATAACTTAAGTTACAATAAAAAAAAAACATCATGGGATTACTCCAGAAAAAGTGGGGAACCCCCATCCAATCGCAAATCAGCATCATTACAAGGTTTGGTAATAAACGTTTTGGATGTTTAAATTTTCAGACATACATAACAATCACCAAAGTTACAACGACACCTTTAAAATGCACGACAAATAGACTCATTTTTCCACATATATTTTCAGTCCAAAATCACATGTTGCATTCGGATAACATATATACAGAAACTAAACATTATACCAAACAAATTAATCGATATGCTAATTCCAATATAACAAATAAACCTTTCTCTAAAGAGATACACAATAGTAACTCTAACCAGCACAAATATTCCTCAACAGAGTTTTCTGCTCTTAAAGGGATTCAAATATATGCAGACATATAACAGAGCAGGCCATACATGAAACCAAAACTCAACTTCAGAAGCAATGTTCTAAATGGCACCAACAGGGTTATAACACGGAACCTGTGAAGCTAAGTTCCAATAGAATAGGGACAGCTAGGCTCTAAAAGTCTGACAAAAAGGAACTACAAAGAAGCAAGAGAAAAGTTATATATGAAAACCAGGTTCCAAAGTTCTGACTGAAGAATCAGAGATAGATTGCAGTTTTCTTGTCTATTTAAATAATAAACAGAAACTAACTTTGTTGAAAGTAGTTTTATTACCCTCATCCAAAATGTTTTTATACTAAATTTATTTTACCACAAATAACAAATCAGTTTCGATCGTAATACGTAATAACTAACAATGAACATACTCAAACTATCAGTCCGCCTCATGACCAACCTATACGAAAGACTGAAGAAACTATATATTGGACCAGGAGGCTTACACAGGCAAGAATTAGTAAGTTGGAAAATGACGAGAGCAACTGTCATTTCATAAATCAACATTAGAATTAAAATACAAAATGACGCATAAGCGTTGACATAGTAGAAGCCATAAAGAGATGCAAACTGTTCACAGCCACAAGGGCTCTAATGTAGCACAATAACTTCAAACATTCAAAAACAAAGCATATGTATGTCAGAAAACACAGGAGCTGTAGCCAGGTTACAAGGCAAAAAAATATTAACAAAACCTTGCCGCCTGCCAATCACCAAAACAGACATTAGAGGTAGATCACAGAAGTTACATAAAACTATGTAACGGGGAACCATGAGATTCAAAGCGTATCTGATGAAAAACTAAGTTTCCCAATATACCAAATCCTACAGACCACCAACAAACTTGACCTGAACTACAAGTAGTTTGTAAGTACCACTTCCAGGAATTTCTAACGGAGCAAGCATATCAACAGCAGAAATATATAAGCTCAATAAATATTAAAAACACATTCAATAAGAATGTTTACTTATATGTAAACAACTCTTTATAACCAATAGAAATCAACAATGTAAAATACAAATAGATAAGCTTAAAGAGCTCACTAACTCGCTATTTTCCAAATGTATATTGCAACATATAATATAATATCCTTATAAAAACTTACTGGCTAGTGGCTAGCCTAGACAATGTCGCAAGCAGAAAACAAAACTAGTTACCAGCAAGTGTGAATTCACAGCTGACCAAATCAATTGTGACTTTTAGAGTAATAACTCTAAATACCCATCAATATGACATAGCAAATTTGCCAACTAAATCCAATGCAGTCAAATACACACAAGGAACCAAATTTGGCAGACTGTTTCAAGGGCCAAGTTTGCTACATGCGCAGATTTTGAGAGTAACTTCAGTTAACAAAATGGAAATGATAGTGTCGGTCAAATGGGAATTAAAGAAAATAAGTTCACGGCCTGAATGCGTTCATAAAGCTAAGTTATAATGTTGTCAAAAACCAACCAACCAACCAACATCCACTACACAACTGAGCTTCACAAGTTTACGTGACAGACAAAGATTAATCATTAACGCAAAACGATCATACTATACAGTTTTCTTCTAGTTTTTCCCGTCCTAAAAGCCTATAACCTCATTGCCTTTAATATCATACGAATAAATTCAAAACAGATGAACAAAGCAGAAACAACGAAAATCAGCAGAAATATATTCAAACAAACCTGTTACTGTCACTGCCACAAGCAATGCACTGAACCCGCCCTTGTTTTCCATCCTCCAACAAACTCTTCTTCAACAAAGGATTATCATTTATCAATCTGACAAAGTGAAGAAATTTTTTCTTCAAAGAATCCTGATCAACCTGCCCATGCCTAGCATTATTACCACTACCAACCCCATCAACCCTTAATTGCTTAGAAGGTCTCAAATCACTTGGACCAGCCGGAAACTCACCACCAACAGGAACCCTATTAGCAAACCCATTAGCATTACGCAAAAGCTGTTCCCTTTGTCTTGCAAATTCATCTCTACCATCCTCACCGTATTTTCTCTTCACCGCGGCGGCTTCCATTGGATTCTGGTAATCGGGTCGGAGAGGAAATGCGAAGCGGTCAATCGGGCGAGGTGGAGGAGCGAAATCTTGATAATCAGGAGGAAGAGCGAAGTAGGATCGGACGCTACCGTCGGCGAGGATGATAGTTCGTCGTTCGAGCATGTGGAAGCCGTAGGCCGGAGGTGGTGGTGGACCGGGTTCAGGGAATTGAAAGGGGATCAGGGCAGGGTGGTCGTTTGGGAGTTTGGGGCTGGGATTAGGGTTAGGTTTTGGGTTAAGGTTAGGTTTGGGATTAGAATTATTGGTGTTGGGTTTGGATTTGGGCTCGGAGGGAGATTTAGTGTTGGTGGTGGTGGGCGGTGCGGCGGAGGAGGAGTTGGATTCCCATCGGGTTTTGCGGTGGTTGCCGCCGGCCATCCTGCTGCCGTGAATTGAATTGGGGAATAACACAAGCTGCTTAAACTCTGATGTTCCTTGATTGATTATTCTCTCTTCTCTTATTTTATAGTTAAAAATAAAAAATAAAAAATTCTTCTTTCTTCCCCAACTTCACTTTTCTTGCAGTAAGGATTTAGTCTTTTTTTCTTATCTTCTTTCAAAAAAAAAGAGTCTTTTTTTCTTTATCTGTATATGTTGGTAGAGATATTATATTGAATTGTATAGGTAAATACTGAAGTTCCCAACAACAACAAAAAAAGAGATTTAAATAAAAATCACCATTCATATTTGAATGAAATAAAATCTCTGATTTTAAATTAGAGTTTAATTTATATACTACACTATTATTTCCTAAAAAAATACTACACTATTATTCGAAAAATAATAATTACACATTCATATAATGATGGTTGTCGCACTAATTAATAAGGTATGATAAATCATCTATTATTAACTTATGTTTGCTTTGGTAACAAAAAAAAAAACTTATGTTTGCTTTAGTTTTCATGAAAGCGAATTAATTTTATAAAATTGATTTTGATTCTAATTAAAAATGAGTTACACGTAAAGTAATTTGTGTCTGAATACATTTTTGTAAAAATATGTTGAATTATAAATTTGAGTATTAGAATAAATTCTATGATCGTAGTCTAGAAGTCCTAACTCAACTGGCAAATGCCGAAATTGCAAGGCCGAATGTCATCCGGTTTGAACCCGGGACCTCACAGTTGTGTGTGAGTTTATTTTCAGTGGATTACCACTTCATCTAAGACCAAAAAATAAAAATAAAAAAATAAAAATAAATTCTATGATCATAAACTAGTGACTCAATCTATAACTTATATTTAATATAATGTCCGAGTTATATTAGTCTTTGAATTATACAGTACCTAGCAAATTAGTCGATAGCCTATATCATTTATTGTCAAATTGGTCCTTACAAGTTAATACAATATCCAAATTGTTCAACCTAGTTCGAAATTTGTTTTTATTTTATTTTTCTGTTTGCATATTTCAATGGGTAAATACTCAACTTAACAATTTTAGAAGGCGAATCGGTGATTTACTCCAATAACAAAAAAAGAACCATAGAACAAACAAATAATACCTTTGTTCTCAATCAGAGGTCAGCTTCTCGGTAGGACGGAAGAAGTATTAGAAAGGTAAAGTAACACTTTGATGTCATAGCATTTTGTGATATTGGTGACAATGAACAACCACAATATCATAAATGGTTTTCTTCTCTCTTTCTTTCACAAGGTTTTATTGAGATTGTAATTAATCAATGTCACGATATCACGAAATATTATGTCATGCAATTGCTACTCTAGAAAGTTATTATAAGAATATTTGGTAAATCTAATATTATAAGTTAGTCTCTCAGTCACTTCCAGTTACGTGAACAGATTTTTAAACATGTGTTTGTGTCCATTATCATCTCTCCTTTGGCAGACATGAATGTATTATTGACAGAGCCTACACGTGCTGGAAGCATATTCTCAACTTTTTGTGAAAAAATAAATAAAAATTAGAAGAGTTGGGATCCGGGCTTTGTCAATTTTCAATACCACATTAAACTTTATTAATGACAAAAAAACATGGAACAATTACCTTTATTCTGTCTAGATATTTTACAAAATCAAACAGTCCTTAATCTGTTTATCCAATTATAGAAGAGAAGAAAGGTTCTTCTAGCTTCAGACTCATGTTCTTGACAACCAGATCACTATGAACAGAATGTGATATGATGCTTGTCTACTAGTTAGTGCAGCATGGTAGTGCATTTTGCAGTATTAAAGTATGATTAAAGTATGAGAATGATTCTTGTCATTTTCATATTTGCCATTAGTTCTGCTCCAGAACAAAGTATGAGAATGAATCTAAACCAAAATAGAAAATTGCAGCACAACACCAGTGCTTCATCAAGAGACATTATGGAGGAAAGTGATCAACATCCGCTGGAGGGAAACTAGATTGTGTCGATCGCAGTCCTCTAAGTAAACTTTTTGCAGTCTCCCTCTCCTGAAAGAATGACTTTGATTATTAAATGATTTGGTATGAACAAATTGTTTCAAATTGAAAGTGTAGATATTATCAAATAAATAAGTCGAGTGTGGTTAAATATTTTTTACTCACAGGACCAGTATAATCGAGAAGACGTGTACAATAAACCTCTGCTTCTTCAGTTCTTCTCGTTGATTTGTAATAATGAGCAAGATAGAGCAAAGCCTCAATCATGTTAGGTCCTTCCCTCTCTTCAGATTCCATCCTCTCTAAATCTTTTCTGTAGTAAAATGCTGCCTCTTCAGTGCGTCCCAGCTCTGAATGCAGCTTTGCAAGGTTATGCAGAGCAATTGCTTCCCCATCATCACAGTTTGATGCCCTTCTGTAACACTTTATTGCCTCATCAAGCTTGCGAAGCTGGTCAGTTTCATAGCATTGAGCCATTGCTATCCACAGTCGGGAATCATTTGGGTGCAAGAAAACAGCTTTTTTGAAGTAATGAAGCGCATATAAAGGCATACACATCACCTCATAAGCTTGTCCTAGTCCATACAAAGCACGATAATCACACGGGTCTATTTCAACAGCCCGACGATAGGCATTCACAGCAGCGGGAGTGTTTTTCATCTCTACAAACTCATGACCCATAAGTGTCCAAGCAGAGAGATAATTTTTGTCCAGTTTAAGGGCTCTCTTAAAATATAGAACTGATTTTTCATGTTGCCCCTTTAAACTGTAATAATTCCCAATAATACAACAAGATTCAGGTCTGTATTTATCAGTCATGAATACTCTATGGGCAAGGTAACTCAAACCAGAAAAGCATTCCTTAGCATATAGCACATTGGAGTACATATCCATGTCTTCCACTCTGTAAGGATCAATCCTCAGCAGTTCTTCAAATATAGCTTCAACTTGATCAAATTCTTTCAAACTGTACTGGGCTTTAGCAATTTGAGCTTGGATGTAATTACTAAAACCAAAAGTTCCGAGTAAATATTCATATTTTGACAGAGACTCATTATGCATCCTTAGTTTTTGGTAGAGACTGGCAAGAAAAAAGTCCTTCATCCAATGACTACTAAGATTAAGACTATTTAAAATATCAACTGAAGTGCATAAGGATTGCAGCTCAGTCCAGGCATTCCAGTTCCAAGGGTAGCTATTTACAGATTCCACAAGAACTGTACGTGCCAAATTATCATTGCCTTTCTGTTTCAGCATAATACCATATAAGTACAAACAAAAGGGATCAATTGTTCCATTCTTGCGGAGTGTAGACAACTCCCTCTCTAAAGAAACCAATTCCTGATTCACAGCATCACTTTTACCCAGACCCTCAAGTTCTATCATCTCTTCCTCTTTTCGCTTTTCTCCTGCCTGTAGGAAGTACAGAGCATGGACAAAGAAGTTAGACATGTAAAATTCCAAAACCCCAAAAAAACTCGGTTCTTTCAAACTGATATTATGTACATTAATTTAGAAGAAAAATATACTGCATAAGACCATGAGTTGTTTGTGCTATTAGCATGCAACAGTGCCCAATGTATTATCTTCATTTAGATTTTACTCGAGAAAAAGTGAGAAGTGAAATGGAAGAATATGACATGACTAATAGATTCTGCAAATATACATAGACAATAAAATTTATTAAAAAATCATACACATTATGACAGTTCTATAGCATAAGACTAGGGATTGACAAAACTAACCATAAGAGGCAGAAAAAATTCTTTTAGAAAAGGGTTTAGATGAAAACTGTCAATGTCTTTAAGAAAGACCTGAAGTCAGTTGGTGTAACAGAAAGCACATTACATTGATAATAGACAAGTAACAAGAAATAACTGAGTTTGCTATTGGATTTAGCTTCATATATTGCATACGCAAAGTGCTTTCAAAAATTACATTTATGCTGCAAACAGCAAGATTTCAAAAATAACTAAAAAGCAGCCTCATGCTTTAACTTGAATATATTTTTTTAATCTCTAGTTCTTAAAAACATTCTGCTTCAGGCATAAAACTATTTCTTTCATAAGGGCTTGTTAAACTGACACCTGTACCTACTTTCCAAGTTTTATTTACGGAAGACGCTGTTTGATGTAGAACATTCTTTTGAATGACTAATACATGCAAATGAATATTCACTTATTCAGCAACATTGTCGTATTACACACACAAGTTCATGGAAAATTCGTAACCTTTTAAACAAAATGTTAATAGGATACATTTATTAGAGCTACCAATTTTAAGGCCAACAGCCAGCCAGATTTTTAACTTTTACTGGGTTGTGACATTTAATATCAGCATACTATCTCTCTAATCAGTAATTACATATCCAACTTACTTTCCAACATCACTTATCGGATTTAAAAGATGGCTATGACCTTCTTAATCTGAAGGCAGCATAGCAAATTGTAACAATATTTGAAATAGATACACAAGACAGACATTGTTGAGACACATCTTACACTTAACATGAGGGAACCATGAAGAGATGACATGTCAGTCACCTGGCGTGCTTTGTTGATTGTAACTCTGCACCCAACTCAAATCAAATAAAGGAGAATGGACATAGACTGCCTTCTATGTTCTGGCCTAATGTTGCTACATGCTCAGTAAACTTTGCAACCCCCACTTCAACAATTATAGGAATTTAGCTTCAATCAGAAAGTAAATATACAATAAAGCCTATGTTGTCAATAGTGGCAGTTAGCACTGCTAACACGGAAGTTCGTCATGTCACGGTGGGTGACAACCTCCACACACGCCATAGCATCCCAAAGTTGAGCTTTTTGCGATTTTTCGCTATTGCAGCACAAAGAGTTTGAGTAATTTGTTTCATTTTCCAGTAATTATAGTTTATTAGTATTAAATGTATAATGATTCCTAAATATATCAAGTAACGTTTAATAATAATTCCTGCAGTCATCTCAGTTTTGGGGTCGACTGCTCCGTTATGCTATCCTGAACTGACAACATAGCGAATATCCCCCCAAAATGGAACTCAACAAAATCAGCATAATTAATCACAATCTATTTAGCTGACAAGCACAAACATCCCCCAACCCAAAACAGACTTTCCCACAAAAATTGAAGTAAACACATGCATATTTGGCATGCTTATAACTCTCCTCTACCTTCACAAAATCATCTCGCCGTTACTAAAGTGTGTGTTAATTAAATATCAAACATCAAGAATGACCCATCAACACAACATACACACCCATATAAACAGAAAATGCAAACTCTCCATAATACTACTACATCAAAGTCCACAATAAACATAAGAACTCCAATGCATTTGACATTGAAAAAAAACTAATTAACCAACAATGTCATTTATAAAGTATCGAGCAATTGCAAAACTAATCCCGAGATTTATTTAAGTGGTTAAACCCTCACAACATGTTTTTCCATACGAACCAACTAGAAATCAAATTCAAATACCTAACCACAATGTACTACTCCAATGTTGGTAAAAACAATTTCAGCATAAACAAAAATTGACACGGAAAAGTAACTAAACTAACCAGATAGAGAGCATAAGATCTTAAGAAGAGCGATTTGCGTCCAATTTGATCACGTAGAACATGAGCAGCTCTCTTATATTCACGGCAATCAAAATAACACTTCGCCAAAAGATAAAAATCCCCATCAACAACTTCATCTTCTTCCATAACCGGCGTAGCAACATACGAAACACCGGCAATCGGCGTTGTCATTGTAATCTCATGAGTACGATACTTCCGACGAATACTTGAACTTCCACGCTGAAACCTCGTATTCGAAGGAGTGAATTTCGATGGATCTTGCACTTCGATTCCTACCAATTGCTCCGCCGCCCTGCATTTTCATCAATACGAAATGAAACGCCGTCGTTCAAGGAATAGGGAAAATGAGAGAAGGTAGATATTTAGAATAGGGTTTGAAGAAGTTTGAAATTTACCATTTGGAAGCGGAATAGAGACAACGATTGCTGAGTTGACGAATTGCGATGCGAAGTTCGCTTCTGCAACTTTCTTTCGAACTCATCTCCTTCTGCTTTGGTCACTCACACTCTCTTCTCTGCAACGGTAAGTTTCTGTTTCAATTTTCAATTACACATCTATAATTTCAAAATTTTGAACAAATGACTCGTGAGTTTATTATAATAAAATGACTAATTTGTCCTCAATTTGAAAATATCATGGACTATTTTGATATTACTTTTTGTTAAACATAAACACTAAGAGCTTTTCAAAAATCAGTCAAATTCATCCCTAAATTTTGTGAAATATCTATTTAGTCCCTGAATTTACAAAATGTCAATCAAATCAATCACTTGAGTTGGTCTGTTAACGGATGTGACGTGTACTGTTAACCTCTTACAAGGTTTACCACGGAAAATGATGAAATTACCAAGGACCAAATTAATTGATTTACAGAAATTTGCAAATTCCCCAACGTCTCTTTCTTCCCCAAATATATAAATTTGGAACCCTAATTTTATAATTTGTCACCTAGAGTTCAAAATCCCCAAAATTTAAAGTTCTTCCCCGAATCAAAAAACTTAAAAACCTAATTTTTTTGATTGAATTCGAAATCAAAAAATCCCTAAAAATTGTTCAAGCTTTGGTGTTCATAAATGATGGGTGGTGGACGTATAGGCAAAAACAACTATAACAGTCGGTCTTCATCTCCAAGCTCTATGTTCAATGGTAATGTGATAGTTCTTGAATGTTGATGTCATATAATCTGTGTTGTAAGAAAAGCCAACATTGTTAATAACTCAGGAAGGCTTTTTTATGTCTGCCCTCTGCCAAAGGTTTGTTTAACAATGGTTATGTGATGTTTGAATGGTTTGTTTAAATTATACTGATTTTGAATTTTCTTTGTATAGGATGATGGTGAAAATTGTCAATTTTTTGTTAGGGTTGATGAAGCTAAAGAACTAGATTATTTTAAAAACAACGGTGCTAGTCATGGAAGAAATGCAAGGTTGATGGAGAGCCTAAGGATAGTGGCAGAGAAGAGGTTTGGAAGGCAGTGTTGATGGATAAAGTTGATTGTGTAGGAAGTGAGCTTAAGTTGATTAAGATATTAATAGAGTAATTTGTTTGATTGAGTTATTTAAAATGTTATTGTATTGTGCCAAGATTGTGTAATGTTGTAATGAAAAGAGGTTCTTAATGAATGAATTCAACCCTTATTTCAAAATCTTTTCACCAAATTGGTCATTCTATTGTTTGTCTATGCATAAAATTGATCCCTAAATTATTAAAAAATACCATTAAATAAGTCTTTGAATTATCACAACATATATCAATGTATTTGCCCAACAAAGTAAAAAGTAAAAAGACAGACACTTTGATTGTTGAAAATACCATTATAAGTCATACATTTGATGTTCATAAGTCATAACATAGCCAAAATTGAACATTACATAGCCATCAAGTCATAAGTCTTACCTTTGATGTTTATAAGTCATTACATAGCCAAAAAGCATAAATTAAGCCAGTCCAAAAAGCATAATTTAAACAAGCATCACTGCTTTGGTAATCCCGGGGTTGGGATAAACTCCATGTATTGGGATTGAGTAGAAGTGGATGGCCCGTAACTTGGATATGGAACTCTAACAACTCCATGAGCAGTTGAATTTTGTGGAGTAGGACCCCTTACTAGTGTTTGTTTATGCCTGTTATTTGAAATCATTCGTCCTCTCATGTCATATCTCCTTATACTCATTCCCTGAAATAAAATCAATCAAATCATATTTTAAATTATAACACTATCCATCAAACCAATCCTTAAATTATTACAATAAGTATCAAATCGATCCTTAATAGAGGGGTATAATTGGAAACACATAAAAATGACCACTGAAAAGTTGAAACTGCAATTTTGACCATTTCCATCAAATTGGTCCTTGTATACATGGCTTCCTTGTTGACACGTGTACATGACAACATAGCATGCAAGAGGACACATAATCATCAGTAACAGAGCTTTTGGACAGAGGGACCATTTTGACGGACGTCTGTAAAATTCAAGGCTGAAATAGACATTTCGCAAAATTTAGGGACAAATTTGGTTGATTTTTGAAAATTCAAGGACGAAGTTGAGTAATTACTCTAAACACTAAATCAAACCGCAACCAATTTGTGAGAGATTAAATTAAATAATCTGATTAGTAACCTTCTACAAGCATAAGAAAATTATAAATAATCTATAAATACCTCTGTTAATTGTCATTGAACATTGACACCTGCTTTAAAAGTGAATCGTTAAAACTCAATTCACTTAAACTTTTAATGATAAGATATCCCGCGACAAAAAAATACATATATTTTACTTTATAGTGTGTTATTTTCATTTAAAAAGTATAAAAATGCATAGTTTAAATACAAAATCAAAATTGTACAGAAATGAAACGCTTGTAATCTAAAAATAATTTGATTTTTTTTTTTATAAATTGTTACATTATAAGATTAAACTAAATCAATCATCGTGAGTTTAGCTCAGTTAGTATGGACAATGTATAATATATGTAAGGTCTGGGTTCGAACTCCGATCCCACCAAAAAAATGATTAAACTAAATGAATTAATTGTATCTTTTAATACTTTAATGGAGATGTATTTATGTGTAAAATAGTTTTACATTATCGTCTAATAAAGAATTCATCATATTTTCATTTAACTTTATATTATAGAGGATGTATCAAATGAGAGCACTATTTAAAATGAGAGATGAAAGGGTTAAATCACAACCCTTGGATCAATCTTTATTGTGTTAATCTCATATTTTTATTGTCAATTTAATAAAAAATAAATGAGAAAATTTATTTAAGTTTTTTAAGAAGCATATACACAAATGTGTTAAAACCCATTTTGGTCATTCACACATTCAAAAGAAATTTTGACATAAATATTCAATCAACATCTTACATACATATCACTTATGTTTAGAAGATAACCATATATAAATCATTTTACATTCAACCCGCTTTTAACCAAAATCAATTCAATCAAAATCATTTTTCGTCACCGCCCAATAAAACACACTTATAAACTTACTAGAATGATGACCCGTGCGTCGCACGGGTCTTATGAGCTATAATACATTTACTATTTGTAAAAAAAAAATACATTCACTATTCGAAAAATGCAATAGTTATTTGAAAATAGACTTTTGACCTGTGCGACACATGATTCTTTTAGATTTAAAATGATAGTATTATTTTATATTAATGTTAAATAGGATCTTCGG
>Ga0099826_10001135_pt1 | contig 15256 bp, 6 predicted proteins | sample Mtrugardesep15_FD_76830 | JGI IMG/M metagenome (GOLD analysis project Ga0099826, IMG submission 76830) | Root nodule microbial communities of legume samples collected from California, USA - M. trunc garden sep15 | ecosystem: Host-associated > Plants > Roots > Nodule | place: USA: California... | reverse complement strand
TTACCTGGATGGGAAAGTGACCTCCATTACACTTAGGAGGGGTGCTAGTCTAAGGTTTACTTAAGTGGTGGAGTTTATATCATAATTTGTTGTTGGACACAGCGTTTGTGCGCCCCTTTTAATGATGGTATAAATTTTTTGAATAATTAATTAACTTAGTTATTTTTAGGGTAAGTATGTAATTTTGTTGTTAAACTTTGTTTTATTGGTTGATTAAAGGATGGTGTTATTTTAATTTACTTAGTTCAAAACACATGAAATTGATAAGCCAAATCAAAGAATACATAAATAAGTTTATACCTTAATTCCCTCAAAAAAAAGTTTATACCTTAATAAAACAAAATTCAAAAAATCCAGAAACATTCATCTTCATTGTCTCAATCAACCAAACTATTGATTCAAACAGTTTTCGATCTCAACTCAAATCTTCATCATCTTTCATCAATTAAGCCTATAATTGACTTCAATGACAATAAATCTCCAAAAGTTGAGATCCTCAGCATCTTCTTCAATCAAAAGAGCTTTCCAAAATCAAATCTTAAAACATAAATCTCCCTCTATCCAAAACACAAAACTATATCTGAAATATCGGGTTTTTCTTTTTACATGATTTGGGTTTCTTAATTCTTACTAAATCTGTTAAAATTGAATATTTGTTTCTATAATTTCAAAATCTCAACCTTAATTTATAGCTTTACTCATCTAATTGAACTTTGCGAGAGGCAGTCCGTTACTTTTCTAACCAAGTTGTTCTCATGTTTCTATTATGTTTCTATTATCTTCACCATCTTTGCGAGAGGTAGTCCGTTACTTTTAATGAATTTTCCGGGTTTATGGAATCTTAGGTAAAAAAGAATGATATTGCAAACATATATAAGCTTAAAGGATTAAACTGAAAGGAAAAGAAAGAATCCAATCATCAGTTTTTTCACAAATCGGTTTTCACCAACAGATGTGAATCAGACCAGCAAACTTCACTTTGCTAAGAATCTCCCATAAATCTTTACCTGAATTCATTCTTGTGATTTAGTAACCGTGGCATGTGGATGTAGTGCAGTTTTAAGGAATCCCTGATACATCTAACAGAAAATAATGCCGCACTATAATGTTTGAATGGAGTTTCCAAAGCAGAAGTATCAAATGTTATAAAAAAAACGTATTCGACCAACATGCTCAAATATGTTAAGCTGTGTACTGTTGACCAGTTATTACTAGGTTGGATTGACCATATTTTTGTTACTCCATTGACCACTGTAATTTGAATCCTGGTAGACAATCTTGAGACTCTCCTTTCTTTGGGATAGAATACAATAGTAAAAATCTCACAGAATGAACAAGCCTGAAAGTTAGAAACACTGGCAAACAGTGAAATGAGGTTCAAGGAACACACGTTCTACAATTAAGAGACACAACCTGACTCAAATCAGCCAAAGTTCTATGAGGCATATGAATCACACAAAATAACCTAGAAACCTATAAACAAGTTACTAATCCTCCTCAAGATTGATAGATTCTCCAAACTTCCCATACAAAATTTTCTTCAGTTCAGACATCTGAGCAACCACAGATTGTTTCTCCTCCTCAAGCTTTTCCAATTTCTGACTTGTCGCTCCTTGCATCTGTTCTATCCTGCTCTCAACTTCATCCTTAGGCACATGAGCAAAAACCTCCCCTATTTGAAACCGAACGACCTCTTCATCTGTGAGAATTAACTCATTGCTCGCATCCTCCAAATTATCATTTGATTCCTGTGACAAACAAAATCTCCATGCATTAACATCAAAATATAAAACAATGGATTTGCTATTGCAAAATGCTTCAAAGGAGGGGAAATTAAAACTGTATATATAAGTAATGAAAGACATCACATATGAAGCAATGAAATCTTAAATTTGTATGTATAAGTACTCTCACAGACACGCCCGACACACATGAGAAAAGGGTCAAGTAGTTAACCACATAATTGATTTTGGAGGATATAATCATTTAACTGTCTTGTACTTTTCAGTCCTCTCTCATCCTTTTCCTCAAACCTAGCAAAGAACTCAGGTTAGGCAACAGGTTCGTCTTATTTCAAACAAGATCACATAATTCATATATAATTTATTTTCTGCTAGAGTCAAGGAGATCTGTCTTGTTTGGATAAACAACTTAATTTGCAGCTTATGTCGTAAGCACTTATCATATAAAAGGCGCTTCAGATAAATGAAGTCCGTCTGTTTTCATATAAACTATAAGTTGTTTGTTTTCATAAGCTATCATGGAGAGTTTATGGAAATAAGTTGATAACAACTTATGAACATGTCATAAGCTGTTTTCATAAGTTCTTCCAAACAATCTCTCAAAGCACTTATGCCAGTAGTTAAGCTCAAATAATGATAATTATCTGGTTCCTCAAAAACTACAAGAACGACATAGCGGTATATCTTAGCGCTAATTTCTTTTTCTTCCGATGAGCACTTTCTCTAATAACCATCACCCAAGCATGTTCTTTTGCAGGAAGTCTAGCACATCAAGGAAAGCTTCTTTTGTGCTGCGAGTTATTATTCTTAAACATGTCTCTTCATAAAGTTGATCAGTCCTATAGTGCTAGGAGTTCAAAATAAGAGAACTCCAAAATAAAAATGTAGGTTGGGTTCTTAAACTCCAAATTTTCAAATTTTGTTTTTTCCTTTGAAACAGGAAACCTTCTGTTTCACATTGCATGATTCTGGTTCCTATTTCCTATTGTTTGATTCAGGTTCTTGGTGGTTCCTTGTACCTCTATTTCCTATTGGGTGTTTCTGGTTGTGGTGCTTTAATTTCATCTATGAAATCACAACCAACCATTTTTGTTTTCCTTTAAAATAAATGAAACAGTCTGTCTTTGTTTATATGTGGTAATGTACATATGTATGTGTGGGAATAAGAATTGTTTGTGGAAGGAACTGTGTGGCTCTGTTTGGTTAAAAAACAGCAGATAGACTAGCTGATTGAATTTGTACGTAGTGTCTGGTAAAATTTGCGGTTGAACTAGCTTATGAGTATGAAATGACATAAATAAGATATGTTTAATTAGTATATGATTTTTTTCAATTAAGGCTACAAAAGTAAAATTGAGATTACAAATGATAAGCTATAAGCTACTTGAATTGGTCTATCAAAAACACTAAAAGCTGGTAAATGTAAGCAATAAGCTCGTGAGAAAGTAGCTTATGGGCCCGTTTGGATTAGCTTATTTTAGAGCTTATATAAAACAACTTATGCAAATAAATAAGTTTTCATGTATCATTTATAAATTTTTAAGGTAGTTTATGAAAAACCATTTATAAAGATACTATTTTCGTTAGTGATAGCTTATAAATTAAAATAAAAGCTTATTTATTTGCATAAGCTATTTTTTATAAGCTCAAACAAAACGGGGCCTATAACGTAAGCTAGCCAAATGAGCTTATAATTATAAGACATATTCTATAAGCTCAAATATGTGGCTTGCCAAACAGACCTGTAGCTCAAATATGATTTGAAAGTACTATCTCTACAGAAAGCATATAGCAAAGGATATAAACTAAGCATATAGGGATTCTCTTTGATTTTGGACCCATTTCTATTCCACAACACTTTGAATATGATTGAAACATGATTTCCCTAAATTTCATTAACGCAAAACTCAAAATTTGAAATTAAAGATTGATTACCTTAGCGATTTTGATCTCATCATGTAGCTCGTGTAAGCGATTATTCAACCTTCCGAATTTGTTGATGTTCTGCTGATCCTCCCATGTAACTTCCGTTTCGGATCCTCCTCCCTTCACGGATCAAAAACAAAAAATGTTAATTAAAATCAAACAATGCAATCTCAAAAAATCAATTTAGGGTTTCAAATTACCTGTTGCATCTTGTTTTTCGATTCAAATTCGGTGTATGGTTTTCGCACTACAGAAGACAGTACCACTGCAAAGCTTGACCAGAATCAACGAAGAGGAAGTAGAGGAAGACGGGCCTGGCCCAGTTTTTGAAGATTGGGCTTACGGTTTGAGTTGGTTTAGTTTTGGAGAAAGTTCAAGAAAGCTAATTTTACCCCACTTATTTTTTAAAAACCGCAGTCCCTCCTGATTTATTGATCCGGATGAGTGCGACTTTTAAAAATCACGGCGGTTGAAAAAAGAATCTCTAAGGGTGTGTTTGTTTCAAGGTAAGAAATTACATTCCTTAGAATGATTTTTCTAGAAATAATATTGGATGCATTTGTTTCAGCTTTAAAAAAAATAGATTTTGTGTCAAAAGAATCTAGAGATTTTTTTTAGAGATTTTAATTTTTTTTTTGAAGTTATTTGTGTTTACCTACTATCCATAAAAATCCATTTTTTTTTAAAATGAGTTCTAACATGCACATTTGTTATCTCCTTGTTGAAAAAAAATAGATTTTGAGAAAAGCTAATCCTAATAGCTTTTCATTTTAGGGTCAAAATATATTTTTTTGATAAAATGATTTTTCTAAAAATCCTAAACAAACACATAAAAATGAAAAAAGTGATTTTTAAGGAAAAAAATAGATTTTTTTTCCTATCTGAAACAAACGGGCCCATTATGAGGAATGACATTCCTACCCATTTGTTTGACAAAAATTTAGATTTCCTCAAAATGTTTTAGAAATTATTTAATTAAAAAATAAAAAAGGAAATAAATGTAAGTGATAGTGATAATTTATAGCAAGTTTAGTTCTATTTGTTAGATTCTCATCTTTTAATCATGAGAATATCAATAGAAGTAATCATGTCTAAATAACATTATTGGGAATATAAGTGAACAAATTTTCAAAACTTGAAACAAATATGGAAATATTGCATTTCCAATCTCACATTCACGGAATCATATTACAAACCTTGAAACAAATACACCATAAAAGTTAAGTTTTGAAGAGTTGCTATTGAGGGTTTTTTGGATTAAGGATTGTGACTTTGATCTTGGGATCAGAGCTGTCATGGATTTTTATTTTAGTTTATGGGATCAGACATCGCATATGACATAGTAATCTAATTTAATAAAAAAGATATTGCTAACTTATGTTCTTACGACACAAGTTAAAGAATCCAAGATTAAAAGTTTTTTTTTTATTGAAAAGAACAAAATTTTAATTTATAAAAGTTGAATAAAGTTGAATGCTCAACTTTTAAGACAATTATTTATAGTTTAATTTCCTTAGCCAATGCCCTTGGAACATATGTTAATATTTGCCAATAAAAAATATTTCTCATACGGAATTAAAGAACATTATCTTTTATAGATGATATTTGACTAGATACATTTCTTTTATGAACATTTTCAGAAAACAAAGGGTGATAAACAATAGCAATATCAATGGATGATATTGGGCAACCATACTCTAATACAAAGTCATATGAGATGAACATCAAACGCAAGATATGATAAGAGCATCATGTCTTGATATCTTATTTAATTTTAATCCAACTCTCTTATTATATCTTTATTATTATTTTTTGAATAACTCTCTTATATTCTATCTATCTCTTAAAATCATGAAGTGAGTAATTAAAGAAGCTTGTCCAACTTTATTACGAAAAAGTAGAGCACTATATCATGCATGCTATCTAGCCACATGATCACATTATGTGAAGAGGGCAGTCACAATATATTTTTAGTCACCACAATCTACAAAATCATAGTTGACAATAAGATGTCCCTGAGCATTCCCACTTCTATCTGAGTCGAGCCTTTGGAACACACCAACGTCCAAGTCTAAGCCCCCATTGTGGCATTGATCAATAATTCTTGCTATTTGCTGATCTCCAGTTTTAGTGTTTGTCACCTATCATCAACAAACATGAAAGCTAATGCTTTATACTTTGGATCAAGAAGAATCACAAGAGTATAGAAATAAAATGAAGAAAAAATAGAACACATGTATAGCATGCATGCACTATATGTATTAGAGTTTTAAATGCTTATTTTCGGTTCGTTATTAGTGTAAAATATTTTATAAAATCATCCAATGATATGGTAAGGTTTAACTCAGATCCCACAAAAGACTAGAGTTCAAATTATGATAATGTGAGGATTTCATTGATTGTTAATATGTAAGTAGTTATGTCGGTATTTTGTAAGCTTAATTAAGCTTTTACCAACCCCGATGAGCCCAAAAATGCAACTTGTGTAAACTTTTTCTTTATCGAAAAAGAATCATCCAATAATATGTTGTCAACTTCAATTGTTATAAATTTTGAAATAAAGTTTTAAATATGTTTTTGTCCCTATTAATATGTTATCTTTTCGTTTTAGTTCCTCTAAAATTTTCCTTCAACTTTTAGTCCCTAAAATTTTTTCCATCTTCATTTTTAGTCCCTCTTTTAAAGTAAAATCATATGTAGAATTCATATTTTTGAATAAAATTTTGCAGAAAAATTCATAATATTATAAGAATCTCTCCCAAAAAAATTTAGAATTTTTTAACCAAACATGAATTTAATATGAATTTTTATATTTTTGACGGTTAAAAATTCATATTAAATTTATATTTTGTTAAAAAATTCTAATTTTTTTATAATATACTACACATTTCTGCACAATTTCATTAAAAAAAATACAAAAATTAACTTCAAAATAGGGACTAAAAGTAGTGATTGAAAATTTTATAGGGATTAAAAATTGAAGGAAAATTTTAGAGGGACTAAAACGAAAAGTTGATATATTTATAGGGGCAAAAAACTTATTTAACCCTAAAATAAATGACTTAAAATACTTTTAGATGGAAAATACTTAATAAATAATGTGAAAATACTTCAAGAATGTCCAAGCATACCCTCAAGCAACGGCCACAAGAAGCTTGGCCTTGAGGACCAACAGGTCCACAGAAGGCGGTCCAACCATATTTGCTACGCCATGACAAAGTCTGGTCTGCATCCCATGTTGCGCAAAATGCACTAACAGCACGTAAGTCCCAGTTATGCTGCTCAGGGTTGTATAAATTAAATGTGGACTGAACAGTGGCACTTTGAGCAGTTGCCAAAACAAGAACACAGAACAATGACAGCATGCATAGGGTAAGCTTTGTCATCATTGTTAATTAATTAAGCTTTTTGTCTTGCAAATTGTAGTAATTGACTTCTACTTAGATGTGCTTGAATTTATAGGCTTCATTGTTGCCGGCTTTAATTGATGCCAGTAAAATCATAGCTTATAACATAGATTTTTATTATTTTTACTTGCATGTATTACATAGTCCTTAACGCATCTTTGTGCCGGACACCCTATTTTTAGAAGGAATTATGTGAAATCTTTATGCGGTATAAATTGATTAATCTGGCCACATTAATTCAAAGGTTGCACACAATGCATGCATGTTGTCATTGTCAATTCTCTGTATATTTGTCACTTAAATTTCACAATCGCACATGAGGTTTGGACAAAGGACAACATGCATAGTGTTAGTATAAGCTTTGTCATCATTGTTAAATTAAATCCCACTTATGCTCCTCGTTACAAAGTTTTAAATACTTTTAAAATATAAACCAACGGTAGATAGGCTCTTGTTGACCCAAGTTGATGTCTGAATTGTACAATGCAAAAAGTGAAGGACGTGAAAAGTATAGTAGCAAATTGCATGTAGGATCTTGTTTTGTGTAAAAAATAAAGGGTTAAATAAGTAAATATAAATATATAGATATTTGATTTTAGTCCTTCTACGACATTTCTTAGGATTTTGGTCTCTCAAAATTTTCCATATATGAAACCAGTCCCTACTTTTTAGTTAACTAATGTCTAACCTTCGTAATTTTTAATGAAATTTTCTAGAAATGTGTAGAAAATTATGACAGTATTTAAAAAAAATACAATTTTTTTTTACAAAACATGATTTTAATATGAATTTTTTAACACCAAAAACATAAATATTCATATTTAATTATTCTAATCTTTTTTGGAGGGATTGTCATAATATTCTACCGATTTCTGAAAAAATTAATTAGAGTAAATTACACTCCCCTCCCCTCAAAGATGCATGAATTACACTCCCCTCCCCTCTTAAGTTAAAATATACACTCCCCTCTTAAGATGTATGATGGTTGGACGTTAACTAAAAATTAGGGACAATTTTCATATATGGAAAATTTTAGGGGACCTAAAACCTAAAGAATATTTTAGGTGAACTAAAATCAAGTGTTGATATATTTAGGGGACCATTTACTTATTTAACCCAAAAATAAATAAAGGAAAAGTGATATAAATAGAGTAGCTCTCCAAGACAATTATGTTAGCTCTGCAAGACAATTATATTTAGGCTTCACATGCAGGCTTTGTTTGCTTGGAGGAAGAAAGTGAAAAGAAAGAAAAAGACGAGAAAAAAATGTGAGAAAAGTGAAAGATCTGAGAAATGAAATATAAATTAATTACTCTCTTTTATAAATCATGTGTTCCAAACACCACTATCATGAGATCCTTTATCTTTAAGTACTTTTAAGAAATTCCTTACAAAACATTTCTTTTTGTTGAAGAAATCCATTTAAAAGCTTAAGTAGATAAACACATATATACTAGCAATTGAGAAGTAAAAGGATAAGGAAAAGAAGATCACACACAATTTGTTTTACTAGCTCACAACTTAATTGGTAGCTACTTCTGACCTGTGGTATGCTTATTATCAAGACAATGTGTTGTCGATGGAGGACTGATGTGATCATATTCTGCACACTTGAGATAATGCACACCTCTGGATATTTGATATTTCACAGTAAAATACATGTTCCGGTTCTATAATTCATATATGTATTTTAGGTAATTTTACATGTCCAGATTCTATAATCCGGACACATATAAAATGACAGAAAGTAAGTGAAACAAACCTAATGAACGATGTGTTTTACATATCCTGATTGGAGAATCCATGCGTTAATTTAGGTACTTTTACACACTTGGGTTCTATAATCCAAAAGCATATAAAATTGCAAGAGTCAAGTGAAACAATCTTTATAAATGACATGTTTTACACCTGCAGATTATAGAATCTAGACATTGAAAATTACGTAAATTAAACGTCCAAATTATAATTTTGAATGTGTAAAACACATTAATCATTATTGTGTGATATAAAATGCACGGTAGTTTGTGTGGTCTACATTGCATTTGGGAGTTTTTGCGGTCTACCACTAAAACTTGTTTAACTTGGTGTCTTTGGTTCATTTTGATTTACAACACAAACCACCTTATCTAGTCAAAATAAATTATAACCTAATTGCAATATACTAAAACAACGACAACCCAAATTTGTTTATGATCAATGATAATGTTACACTCTATGATTTAAAAAGTCAATTGCAAGATATTCACAATTATAATGATACGAGAAGGATGGTCAATGTTAAATATCGTCATTCATCAATCAGATTAGATTGATATGTCTAGTTCATCAAAATGAAATTTAAAAACGACGAACCGTGTTTTCTATATTACTCAATATAGCTCCAAGGGACCGATGAAGAAAGCACGCCACCTTGCAAGAATGCAACTAACTTAGCTCATTCATGATATTGGTTGTGTTTATTTATGTCCTTAATATTAGTCTTTTAAATTATGTCCTGAGTTATGTTGTTGTTGTATTTTATCATTCACACTATTATTCTCTCTCACACAAAAACAAAACCTCCAAACCACCAAAATGGATAGGTTGTTGTTTCTACTTAAATATTTTAAAAGTGAATAATAAAATATTTGAGTGGGGAAATAAAATAAATAGTTAAATTATTGTGTGAGAGGGAAAAATGGATTATGATGAGGATAACTCATCCTTAAAATGACAATGTCACTATTTATAACTATTTTCAAGTCCTATAACTTTTCTATATTGAGAACATTTTTTCTTAACACACTCCTTATAACTCTCAATACTATTAGATAGTGTGTGGATAATGTAATGGAGTCCCTCAAATCGTATTTTCTCATGTTATATTAAATTTTTATATTCAAAATGATTCATTTATATAAAAAAAAAAATTCTAAAGCAAGAGCGCCAATCTTTATGAATTCTTTTTACTAGATTGTTGACCCGTGCGTCGCACGAGTTTATTGTTAAGAGATTGACATACGAATAATAAAATGCAATATATAATTGGTAACGTTGAAAAAAGAACAGTCTAAAAAAAATGACATTACACGACACAGTCCAAATCCTTAGATAATAGACTAAAAAATTGCGACAAAACTAAATAGGAAGACTGCCAAAATTGGTGTAAACATGTCAAATTAAAAACAAAAAACGCAAAAAGGATATTTCAATTTTAAAAAAAAATATGCATATCGATAAAATGCATGTTAAATTAGAATACCAGTTAAGCAGTGGTATGAGAGTAAGGTTGTAAGGTCACGTCCTTCCATTTACAAATATCAAAATATACGATTCTTCTGCTGTCTGTGTAATTTACCATGGTTTATGTTTTTTTTTTGTTGAGAGAAATACGGTTTAGGGTTTGCTATAGATAGCCAAGTTTGCATGGAAATTAGAGTAGTCGAGTTTGCATGGAAATTAGGATATTATGTTTGTAAACGTATTAAATAAGTGTATAACAACTTGTCAAAAAAAAAATCTATAAAAAACAATAGACATATACAAACGATGACACAATAAGATATGAATGAAAAGCTCATTAGTAAGGAGAAATATTAGGGATTGCTGCATTTTAGATAAAATTTGTTAGGTTAAATTATTGCAAACCTAATTATACAACAAATTGGAAAGAAATTATTAAGTTAAAATGCTGAAGACTTAACAAAATTAATAAATAATGTTTTTTATTTTTTTAATATATGACTTGGGTTTTCTCAATTCAAGAAATTGTTAGAGAAAATCGCGACACATGAAAAAATAGGGCATGATTTTATATTAATATTGTTAACAGATTTTGTAAGAAATATCGATTATCCTTCAAAAAAAGATTAATTCGATTAAGACATGGCTTGACGTTTTACAAGTCGTGTGGTGTGGTCTGAAAAATCAGATATATCGGCTCTTGCCTAAAAAGTTTAGATTAGAAATTTGACTTGATTTTTAGAAAAGTCTTAAATTAACTTATTCAGTCAACATGTTACACATTTCAAGACTAGCATGGACCAAGTCTAATGAAAGTTAGGCTATAGTCTTATTATCGATGGTCAAATTTATAAATGAAGTATTTTCAAAAGGAAAAATATTAATTTATGTCCTAAATGCATATATTAAGGTTACAAAACGGAAATCATGCATGATATCTTTTTTTGCACAAACTAGTAATAACGCAAAAGATCTCATTCTAGGTTTTGCTTTGAGTATCAATATGTGTTAGTCTCAATTTGATTTGTATTATGTACAAATCAAATTTTACCATTTGACCAATAAGTTTAAATTTATTTTTACTATTAGATGAATAAGTTTAATAACTATATTTGATATAAGTGTAGCATTTTGTATAAATCTATTTTAACTATTGGATCAATATGTTTATTAACTAATTGAATAGAAACATTTTTACCTAAATATGTTTATTAACTATACTAAATAAAAGATATGATGAGACTTGTATGAAAAATAAATGTGTACTTGTTACTGCACTATATTACTTGTGGACTATAGACTAAGCCACATTATCAATCTTCCTTAGTATTAGCGGCATTCCGTTAAGAGTTTAATAGTTAGCTACGCAAATGATAGACTTGTAAGAGAAATTATTAATTCTTCGCACGCTAACTTTGAAATTATGTTCTTGGGTGCTCAATATTAAGAAGATAATTACTTGTTCAAAATTAAATAACTTCAAATTAATTTATTTCTAAGATCCAAATAGCAAGTTATATACTCCTTCCGGTTACTATTATAAACAAAAGTTGACTTTTTAGGTTCATTTAATAAATGATGTATGTGGTCTACATATAACCTACATACATCATTTATTTAATGAATCTAAAAAGTAAACTTTTATTTATAATTATGACCGAATGAAATATACAGTAAAGAACAACAGTAAAATAAGTATAGATTAATCATTAATTTCATTCAATTAAGTATATACGTAGCACGTCTTATTAGTTTTATTTATGGTGATACAAGGAAACAATAGTACCACTTTATAATTTTTATTACAAAGAGTGATTCATTCACACTGCTGAATGAATCAATTAATCACCACAATTAACAAAGCTATAGTTAACTGTAAGGTGACCATTCTGGTAACCCAGTCCATTGGTATCAATTTGATTGAAGACATTCACATCCATGTCTAACCCACCATTGGAGCACTGGTCCACTATTCTCACTGTTACCTGAGCTCCAGTTGCAATATTTGTCACCTGCATCATCAGTCATCACCACAATATTATTATTAATTCAACTTTAACAAGCGAAGTGTAACCCACAATTCTCTCTTATTAACTAATTGGCAATAATTAAGTCCATGTCAACAAATACTAACAAAAGAGTCTTGCAAACCTACTATGTGGTTAAGAAACCTAAAACTAAAAGTAGAAATTTACATTAAAAATACAAAATTTTGACTTTTAAAAAGTTGAAAGCAGAAATTTTAAAATAAATCTTTCAATAATAAATTTCTTAACGTGCACTTCTATAATACATGTTAGCATTTGTCATAAAGAATTGAGTATAAAATAATTTATATTTTAAAATATTTTTTCTAAAATGAGAGAAGTGGACATACACTCAAGCATTTGCCGCAAGAATCTCTGCCTGTAGGCCCTGCTGGTCCACAAAAGGCAGTCCAACCATATTTGCTACGCCATGACAAGGGCTGGTTTGCATCCCATGTAGCACAGTATACACTGGCAGTGTTGTAGTCCCAGTTAATATTCTGAGGGTTGTAATTATTGTATGTTGCCCTAACGTTGTTTGCACTTTGACCACTCACTAACATCGTTCCCACAAGGAAACACAAAACCAACAAGCTCAACTTTCTCTGTGTGTTTTCCATTTTCTCAATTTTTGTGTTTCATTGTAGAGGCTTGTGTGCAAATATATAGACTTGGAGAAAGATAAACCACACACGACACGACATTAATGTTCTACACCTAATTAATCTCAAGTCCAACAATGGATTTGAACCGTTACCATGCTTGTCTTTATTTTGCTTTGAATTTTCTTTAACCAACTATTTCATTTTGTTGAATTTTCTTTGTCTAGTTTCCCCGTAATATTAATCCGGAACATTTTATGTAGTTGTAGTTTTTTTTTTGTGGTGGGGCTGGGATTTGAACCCTAGACCTTTCATATTTTATGCAATGACATGTAGTCGTAGTTTGATTTGTCTTCTTGATCATCCATATCTTTTTAGTAATATTTATGTACATCAAATATATAGAATATTGTAGAAAATATTTGAGTTGGGTGGCTTAACTAATTTGAATTAAAGAAAAATGAGTTGTACGACCTGGGTTCAAACTCAAACAAATAAGTAAATCTTATTCTAACAAATTAATTATTAACATTTGTCATTAAAAATATATCTAGAAGTGCGTATTAATTAGGAAAGTCCTGGCAATATGAATCAAAGAAATCGTGAGTTCTCTCATAGAAATTATTGTTAATGAGGTTGCTGAGGAAATTAATAAGAGAAAGAAAGTAAGAAATCATTATAAGTTAACTTTGAAAATGTGTACGACTCAGTGAATTGGGGGTACATGAATTTAGATATGAAGAGAATGAGTTTCCAGTCTAGATGGAAGAAATCGGTTTAAGAATATGTTGGTTCTGTCATTGCATCAACGCTTGTTAATGGGAGTCTTATTGAAGTGTTCTCTTTACGTAGAAGATTACTGTAGAGGGTTATCTTTATTCGTTTCTATTTTTATTATGATGACCTTAACTCTTTGTTGCAATCAACACATGGTGGTTTCATAGGCTTTCCCATTGGTGAAGGAATCGATTTCTAAGTGTCTCACATGCAAATGACAAAATAGATAGATTGGATAAGTTTGATTTAATGTGGTATACACACCAAAACAATTCATTAATCTATTTAAATTCTGCTAAAACTCGAATATTAAAATTTTGTCCATCCTAATCATACAAAAAATCCAATCAACCCATTAACAATTTTTAATAGATGACAATCCAATCAATTATTATTTAATTTTTTTTATAACTTTTTAATAAATAATTATTGTTTTTTAATACTTTTAGTTCCTTTAACATGTGCAGTGTTGTACATGTTATACAAACCCTGTAGTTTTTATGGATGTGAAATTAAACCAGACAATTTTTTTTAAGAGTGTGAAATTATATATTTTCCTTTTTTTACATTTTTAGACCGGAGAGGGTGGTATTTTCTCAATTAATGATATGCTTAAGTTTATAGGAAAAAAATTAGGGTTAAATATGTTAGTTGTCCTTAAAAATATTCTGAATTTTGTTTTAGTCCATACAAAATAAAATTACATTTTTTAGTCTCTGTACTTTAACAGTTCTAGGTACCAAAAATACCGACGAAAAATATTACAGGGACTGAAAATGCTGATGAATAATTTTACAAAGACAAAAATATTGATGGAAAATTTTACGAGAACTAAAAATGTGATTTTATTTTATATGAATATCAAAAACATATTTAATCCAAAAAATTATATGCTTAGTTTCGAATTAATACTACAGTTATGAGAGAGAACTATGAATTTTAAGTTGCAAATTAATACACCACTACTAGAGTACTACTTGTACCCCTAGTATAAGATGACATCTATCCATTAAGCACCACTTGTTTAATTTATGTTGTTACTAGGCTGCATTGATTCATTCAACTACTCTATAATGAATCACCTCAACTAACAAATTGATAGTTGACAATTGAGACTATGTTTGGAAGTTCAGGAAGAGAGGATATTGAGGTATTTTGAAGAGAGAGAAAATTGAAGAGAAAAAGTAAAATAAAGAATGATAGTCTCCAATTCAAATTGTATATATATATATATAATGTGAGAATTTAAAAAATTATAGTGGAAGAAGATTTTGAAGGACTCAAATAAATTCATTCAATCCATTCATGTTTTCGTAATAATATTCTAAAAAATAAAAATATATTAATCATGAACAATATTTTTTTTCATTTTCTATAAACACCCTTACAAATAAGGTGAAATATTTAAATCTCTTGTCCTCTCCTTCTCTCCCCCTAAAATGAAGCTTTCATCTTTACTTTAGACTCCAATGAGAGCGTCAGAACCTGAGATAAACTTAATAGTGACCTTGTCTAATATCCAGTCTATTGAAGACATTCACATCCAAGTCCAG
>Ga0099826_10001134_pt1 | contig 15258 bp, 7 predicted proteins | sample Mtrugardesep15_FD_76830 | JGI IMG/M metagenome (GOLD analysis project Ga0099826, IMG submission 76830) | Root nodule microbial communities of legume samples collected from California, USA - M. trunc garden sep15 | ecosystem: Host-associated > Plants > Roots > Nodule | place: USA: California... | reverse complement strand
TCGCGCAGAGCTTATAAGGCGCGTCAGTTAACTAGCGCTGCGCAAGTTAACTCACGCGGCATTAGTTAACTAGCGCAGACATTAACACTTGCGCAAGTTAACTAGCGCAAGGGCATTTTCGGTATGGCTGCAGGGCGCGAGCAAATTTTGAGCAATAATCTCAATGTGTCTCTTAAATCCTCTCTGAACTCAATTCACCTACCTGGTACGTTCCTCCGTAACTTACGTTACTCTTCACTTTTTCACTTTGCTTGTTTTTGTTTCTGTTTCTCTATTCATGTTACATTTAACTCATTCCACACCCATTGCTGACCATGTAACAACATTTTTGTCTTGTAGTTGTTGCTTTTCTGTGTTTTCTTTTCTTTGTATTACTATGAAACTATTTTGTTAACATAAGCAGCATGCATGCACCCTTTTTTTTCTAAGAGTATATGTTTGTGTGATAGTTGTTACATTAGTATTTTCTCTCCGGATTCGAACCTGAACCTTTGTTTCTTACCCTTTTTAATCCCCTAGCTCAGCCAAGTGAGCTACCCATCCCATGTATGCACCCCCTGATCTGAGTCTCTTGACTTATTTGACCTTAAGAAAACAGTATATGACATGTTCATAAGCCGTTTCAGTTTCGTAAGGATTTGGATTTAGTGTCCTCTGCATGCAGTCAACACATCTGAACCGTTCAATCCGACGATATTTTAAACTTGGATTTTAATTTTTACTAAATCCAATATCCGAGCTTAAAATTTGTACCATGACTTTGATCGGTCGGTTCAGATATGACTGACTGCATTGCCTCAAGGGCCAACCACACACGACCCTCTCTTGGATAACTTATGAAAACAGGATAACACTTACTCCCTTAATAAGTGACCTAGTTTGACCATGACCATGTACATTGACATGTGTGAATTAGTCAGTTGTGTCACTTAATATGGGATGGAGTGACCCTTGACAACAATCAGACCACACTTAACTTATGCATGACATGAAATTTCAATAACTGCACATGACAACAATCACACATAAACCGATTAAAGAAATTTAGTGTCATAATTCGGACGTGTTTACAAATTACAAATATCTTGTGGGATTGTGCATGAATATACCGTCAATGAGTGCTTTAAATACGTAGATAAATATTTTCCTTAAGATACCAATTGTGACCTTAAAATTGACTGTTTCGGTATTTTTGTTAATGTTTACAGTGAGTTTTTCTTTCCAATTTCAAAGGAGGATATTATTCACATTCAAGGAAAATGGGGCGTGCAATCAAGGTTAACCCAGTTGATTCTCATATGAGTGAGAATTTGGAAAGTCCTTATTCTGACGATAAAAGAATAAGGTTAGAAAGGCGATGGAGGAGACGGGAAGCAATGGATAATAGTTTGAAGCACAATTGTTTCACTACTGCTACAAAGACAACTACCAAGACTTGTGGAAATACTGCTGTTTTAATTGATAAAAATGATCCTTTAATAGATGAAGATGCAGATGAAGATTGGCTAATAGGTTTGAGTGCATATACAGGTGACAATGGTGGTAAAATGGATGAAGATTGCGGATCCTTTTTTCCTACACATGATCCTGATATTCAAACTGACTATGCTAGTAATCATAGTGGCGGTTCAAATGGCAACAACAATGACATTGTTGAAATGGATGCAGATTACGCATCCTTTTTGGCTACTTATAATCATGATATTGAAACTGACTGTGCTAGTAATCATAGTGGTAATTCAAATAACAAGGACAGTGATGAAGTGGATGCAGATTACGCGTCCTATTTGGCTGCTTATAATCATGATATTGAAACTGATTGTGCTAGTAATCATAGTGGTCGTTCAAATATCAACAAGAACAGTGATGAAGTGGATGCAGATTACGCATCCTATTTGGCTGCTTATAATCATGAGATTGTAACTGATTGTGCTAGTAATCATAGTGGTGATTCAAATATCGACAAGGACAGTGATGACATGGATGCAGATTACGCATCCTATTTGGCTACTTGTAATCATGATATTGAAACTGATTGTGCTAGTAATCATAGTGGTGATTCAAATATCAACAAGGACAGTGATGAAGTGGATGCGGGTTACGCATCCTTTTTGCGTACACATGATCCTGATATTGAAACTGGTTGTGCTAGTAATCACAGTGGTGGTTCAAATGGCAACAACAACGACAGTGATGAAATGGACGCAGATTATGCATCCTTTCTGGCTGCTTGTAATCTTGATAGTGAAACTGATTGTGCTAGTAATCACAGTGGTGGTTCAAATATCAACAAGAACAATGATGAAGTGGATGCTGATTACGGATCCTTTTTGCCTACAAATGATCATGATATTGAAACTTATTGTGTTAGTAATCATAGTGGCGGTTTACTAGTTTCTGATGTGGAATGTAATGAAGATTATGAACAGTTCCTTAATTCTGTGACTATTGTTGACGTCGATAAGGAGTATTTTTGTGATAAGAATGCCACTAACACATCCAATGTGGAGGACGATAGTAATTCCTCTGATTCAGATCTAATTATTTTGGATTCTTTTCCAATTTGTGGAAACACCCCTTTCGTTTCTTCAAAGACATATGATTCATCGGTAAGTGTCTTCAACTTTGCACAGTATATCTCTGTATTAGTCATATTTTGCAAATGATCCTTAAACATGCATGCTATTCAGTTTTTTTGAAAGAAAAAATTCCAAACAATTAATTTTTAACTTCTTCCATAACACGTCTTTATGCTATCTGTTTTTAGTGTTTTGGAGAAGAAACGAACCCCGAAGACAACAAGCAAATAGCTACTTATGATCATTCTCAATTTAGGAGAACACTTATGGAATGTCTTGAAAGGCCTTATGACCAAGACGAGTATGATGACCTTCTGCTCAAAGTATCTAAGCGAACGAAAAAAGAACGCCATCTAGAAACACGGCAGGGGGTGGTTAAATTATATCACTGTGATGGTCTCAGCAAATCATATCTTGATGCGCACCCTGGTAGGTCCATATTTTCTCAAGTATTCTTCAGACTTGGATTTTCTTCTTTCATTTATAAAAATGGTAGCTTAAAGTTTGATCCTAAATATGCAATCAAGATTCATTTCTCTGGATTCAATCCTAACAGCTAGTGTTACAAAACTCTCACTTGATGCGTTGGGTGGACCAACCAAAACTTCGTTAAATTATATATATGATTTAAGAGAAGAGAAGGTTATACACTTCATCTTTCTTGTCATAAAACCCTAAAACTATTCCTGTTGACATATATTTTCTCCATATTGTGATGGTTCTTTGGTTTAGATTTTGCTGAAAGAACATCATTTTAGTCTATATTCTAATTTGTGATTGTTCAAATTTTTTGGTACTTTATACTTCTTTTGGATTTTCAACTTCTATTTTCATTAAGGCTCAACTCTTTCTATGCTCAATCTAATTTCTGGTCTCTATCAAATATTTGTTTCATAATTATGCAGATCTAGTAAAAGCTATTGCCGAGTTCAAGGAACAGCACAGCGTTTTGTTTCTCTTGCGTGGATTTTTTTTCTGGTTGCAAGTAAGTGTCAATAAATTTATGTTCACATAATTTCCTGTATTAGACCCTTGATGCAATTCACTAGATTATTGTGGAGTTTTATTTAGTGTAGTGTTCATACTTCAATTTTTGATGTCTTTGATTCTTGCGATTGAAGCTATCCTGATGTATTTTTTTCTGTCCATTTTTGTAGAAAGTGAGCTTTGTGGGAAGTTTTCAGCCTTGGCGTGACGAAACATGTTTGGAGATATTGCGGAAAATGTAAAAATGGAATCTCTTATATCTAGGATTTGGAAGAAATGGTTTTTGAATCTATACAGGCAGCAGTGTGTATGTACAGTTAAACTTATCACTGAACTATGACAGTGTATGCAGTAGCTGAACTCTCCCACTCGAGTCGCAATCTCTGTCATGAGAATTGAGATGAACTTCTACTTTCAGAAGCTAACCTCTAATCTTGATAAAATTTCGAACATTTTTTAAATACTATGAATTATGAATCAAAATATAAAAGTGATTCAAAGTAGAATAAAAGGCTTGTTTGTTGTTATAGCTTTCTTTGAAAATGATTTTTCAAATGTTTCATTTTTCGTTATAATTAGAACCTATGTTCATCTAGCCACCAAATTAAAACTATCATTATCTCATCAATTTGATCCCTAAACTTTTAAATCAACTAAAATGTCCATAAAATTTGAGAAATACATCAATTTGGTCTCTCGGTTGACTGATCTAGGGATCAGATTGATGAATAAGAGTATAGTTTAGAGATCACATTGATACCAAATTGGTGATAAAGTGATTGTTTAGAGACTAAATTCCCTGTTTATTCCTCACACATGTCTAGAAATATACACCGATATAAGTATGAATAATTTTTTGTTGATATAAAATATGAATAATATATTAATTTTTCAAATAAAAATAATATATATTCAATTAAAATTGAATCGATTTTAAAATTTCATTCAGTACTAATTTTATAAAAGATTGATGTTATTTTGGTATTTATTTTGTACTCCCTCCGTCCCATAATATAAGCAAAAAAAACTCATTTTCTTTGTCCCAAAATATAAGCAAAAAAGACAATCTTTTATCCTATTTAGTCTTATTTTTTTTAAAAATCTCTTTTTCAAGAAAAACTTTTGTTTATTCTCATAAAATTAAATGCAAATTGCATTTAATTTTCTCTCTTTCAATTTTTCCATAACCAATAGCCAATAAAAATTGTTTTTACATCTTCCTATGAAACTTTTTCCAAAGAAAATACAAAAAACTATATTCCAAATTCTTATGTTTTAGTTTTCTTAATAAGTGTGATTTTTTTTTTTCTTATAATTTGGGACGGAGGGAGTATACTTTTAAAAATGTCATGTTTACTATTTTTAGAATTAGATACAGTATAAATAAATTGCGTTGCCAATTGTTAATTGAATTATCTGACCGACAAGATATCGTGGCACATATATCAAGGGTACTGAGATCATCATATTTGGATGATTGTACATGAGCCACACATAATTTAGGTTGAGTTTCATTCCACTTTGTGACAAAGTAATATATTTATCATGTTTATAAAGTTTTTTTCCCATATTCATTTCATGTGTCACTCCTACTCTTTGGTATAAATCCCCCTCCTCGCATTTTTAATAAAAGCATACAAAGGCTTCTTCAGCTGCCTTCATCTCTCCTCTTCCTTTTGGTAAGCATAAGCTGCTTCTGTTTTTTTCCTTAATTTGCATAATAATTTAAGCTAGCTTGGCTGTTTCAACCTGAATTTCAATCTTATGTTGTTAATATTAAGAACAACTAACTTCTTCATGTAAACAGGATTGAATTTTCACCATTCAATTTCATCTAAATGACTTTAAACTTTAACCATATACCGTAAAGTTAAATGTATGGTTCACTGCAGAAAATTTTCACAACATGAGGATTTACTATAACTATAAGTAAAGGTTCTTTTGCATTTGGTTGCAGGAGTAGTGTAATATGGATTTTCTACCAACAGCAGAGATATGTGACACAAACGCAACACACTTAACAAGTGGTGATTTGAGGATACTTCATCCAGTGTTCCAGATATTCGGTCAGTCCCGTACGTTCTCAGGCCCCGTTGTTACCGTAAAAGTGTTTGAAGACAATGTGTTGGTAAGAGAACTTCTTGAAACAAAAGGAGAAGGAAGAGTTTTGGTTGTTGATGGAGGAGGAAGCATGAGGTGTGCTCTTGTTGGAGGGAATTTGGTGCAGTTGGCACAAAACATGGGGTGGTCTGGGATTGTTGTGAATGGTTGTATTAGAGATATTGATGAGATTAATTTGTGTCAGGTTGGTGTTAGAGCTTTGGCTTCTCATCCACTTAGATCTAATAAAAAAGGTACTGGTGAAAAACATGTTGCTGTTTATGTTGGAGGAACTTTTATTCGTGATGGAGAATGGATTTATGCAGATAATGATGGTATCATTGTATCTAAGTTTGAGTTGTCCATTTGAAATAGTACTAGGGGTGTAATGTTTTTTCAATTGGATTTCAGCTATGAGCCATTGTTGTAATGTCATGGTAATTTCAGTATCATGTGTATGAAATGAAATAATGAGTGGATAAGAAAGTAAGTATTTCAGAATTTCATTGCCTAACACAACATATGATTAAAGTAAACAAGTGCCATTAGTATTAATCCTAAAAAGGTTTACTCTTATTTTTGTTTTTTGAAAGATAAAAAGGTTTGCTCTTTATAACACACAAAATTTCTAGTGGTAATTTCCAAAGTTCTCTGTGGATTGTGATTAGAATTTAGAGTTTGTTGTTTTTTCAAATTTAATCTAAAACTGCCTTTGTTTGACTGTTTGGTTGGGAATTGGGATCAAATCTACATCCACCAAATTTAAAGGGGTATTGGTAAAATAGTAAACCAATGTAGAATAGATAGATAAGAATGGTCAATAATAAAATCCAAGAAAAATGGTAAACACTCAAAAAAATTGTCTTCAAAACACAAGATAAAAAATATTAGCACAAAGTTTATATTGAAAAGAAAATAGATAGTTGGACTCCTTTAATTGCTGAAAGTGCATAGGTGAATATCGAATAAATGGTTCAGAGAATTTGGAAAGAAAAAAAAAACGGGGATACCAACAAAGTAAGGCAATTGTTAGGGTAAGAAGCATCACCTTTTAAGTAGAAATTTATGTTCATCCATGTCTTGATAACATAGTGACATGATCGATGTTAATTTGACAAAAACAAGAGAAAATGTTCATAGAGAGTGACATCAATAACTACATCAGCTGTTAGGAGTGACATTGATAACTGCATTAACCATTAGGGCGAGTAATACTATAAACTTTTACTTGCAATGGTCGACATCAATTTTAGTTAGAGTTTCAAACTATTTTAAACATTGGTCTACAATAGGTGGTCATATAAGAGGATTTCTCCATATGGGCATCACATGTTGTTGCATGTAACAAATCCAAGGGTGTGTACTTCTTAGTTGGACTGTACTTGTTATTCAAAAAATAGTTCAATTAAGATCGTGTGTGCACTATACATTGGGAACGAACAATACATTGGGAAAGTTATAGGAGTCGTAGTAAGAAATCAACATTTAAAATAGCAAAGTTCACCTGCCATAACAAAATTAATTCACCCATTGATCAAATCACTCCCTAAATAAAAATTTGCTAAATGAAACAAAGAAAACATATCTACTGCCGGTTCTCATAGCACATTCTCATAACTTGATTAAAATTATAAAGTGAACCATACAAACTAGCAGTAGCAGTAGATTCATTAGTGCATAATGATCATCATAATAGTTCAAATTATAGCCAACAAGAGTTCATAACCAAACAATATAATGCATAAAAAAGAGGAAAAGAAAAACATAGAGGATCAAAACTATTTAATAGACTTATCATAGGTTCCCTCCGCGAGGGATAATCCTATTTGTCACAATGCGGGTATCATATCAATTTAATAGAGAACATCAGTTGATGTTCAAATTCAAATCTAAGACAACTAAAAAGAAAATTGTTTAATTTTGAAAAATGAAGAAGAAATATGGAACACAAGATTTTGCAAAAAGATAATATAAATAAAGCAAAAAAATATAAGATATGCATAATTGTCTATCGAAAGAAAAATGAAAAAAATAAAAATAATACCCATTTTAGTGTGTTTCTTCCATGGGTTTTGTTAAGGAAAAGTAGAGAATGAAGAACATGATACTCAATTGATGAAACGATCGCAGGTTGATAAGAAAACTTCTTTAAAAGGGATGATCCATTTTTCTAGATATGTTTTTTTTTCTTCTTTTTTGTATGGTTTTGTTCAGTTAAATGAAAGAGAAGGCTGAAGCGACGAAGAAAATGTAGTTTGTTTGGCCAAACAAGGTCGATTTCGGCGGTGATATGGGAGAGAAAAAGGTGGTGGCGGCGGTAAGGGAAAATGACTGACCGAGGGTAAGAGAATAGAAGCTGGGTTTGATGAGGGATGTTGCTTTTGGCCCAATTTTTGTTACTTCACGGGAGAGTCGTATGCCTAAAACAGCGGTGTTAATAAAAATATGTCCAAATTTTTATTTTAAACTTATTTACTAAAACAATTCCAAACCTAAAGCTTATATTAGTTAATTTTCAAAATATCTTCACTTTCAAATGTATCTCAAAAAACTTATTCAATTTTTTTTGGTAGATAAAATATTTTCAATTTTTCCTTCAATTTTTTTTTTCTTTCAAATTTCAAAGAATAAAAATAATTGAATACTCATTGTTATTATAAAACTTCAATGCCTACTTTATTTGGTTTGATGCCCGATCAGAATTTAATTATATTGATTAATAATTAATAATCTTAACAAGACGGACTAGAAAGTTTCATTTTCTTCTATTTTTTAACAGGTTGTTGTTTGCGGTCGAAGTAGTTTTACTAGACACAAAGGGGGTTGCAAAAGCCTAAAATGTCGAGATAGTGTGGACTTTGAAAGAAAAAGCCAAAAAATAAAGTTTTTTCAAGTGTAAATGTGGTGTGTCTGGAAGTATTTCATGGAATATAGTTTATGTGTAAGTTGTTTGTGTTGTGAGTTTTCTATTATGTACTTAAATGTGTTTTAAGAAAATATTTCATTTGTTATCCCAAATGAATTGGTGCAAGAATTCATCCAAGAAAATTATAACTTCATAGTTTTAGTTTACAATCATGTGTCATGGTGACGGGTGGTGTCATTCATCCTGTAGGTAAACCAAACAATTTTTTCTTCACATTAGTAAAACTTGCCTTCAAACAATCGTTCTCATTCAATCCATTACAAGTAATCACATAACACATTATAAAACTTAAAATTAATTTCATAACCCGATATAAAGCAAAAATAATATAAGGAATGTCATAAAATGTAATTGTTATCCCAAATTAATTGGTGCAAAAACTTATCCAAAAAATTTATAACTTTCATAGTTTTAGTTTTTGTTCATATGTCGTGGTGACATCGCGTTATTTGTGGTCGACGGTAATTCCACCCGTGCGTCGCACGGGTAGCACACTAGTTAACAACAAATGTGCACAAGTGTGTGTTCAGCAAGAGAATATCCATCAAAATTTCGTATAGTCAGTAATCAAACAGCACAGATTATTAGTAAAGATAAACCTGGCTTAGTGTTTCAAAATAGTGTGTTGGTATTAAAGGGATTCGTGAAGGAAGAGAATTGACCTATTGCCACAATATAGGAGACCGGTGTACACGACTAACTACAATCTATAAATGAACTGAACATATAAAATAGCAAAGTTTAGCTACCATTACATAATGCATTCACTCACTGATCAAAGCACTCTCCCAATGAAGGCACTTTGCTCAGCCATGAGATAAGTTATAACAGGTTAGACTTTAAAAGATTGGGAGTCGATGGCTAAGGGGGCACAAACAAACTGCACTATCAGTTCTAATATCATATTATAATAAATTGATTGAATGATCCATAATACTCATCATAATAGTTCAAAGAACACAATCAACAAAAGCTCAACAACCAGGAGCTTGTTTTGAAATCCATTTCAAAGATCTTACAACCTAATTTCTAAACCATCATAATTTCATAAGTCAATAATTAAACAGCAAAGTTGCTAAAAAAACACAACCATATGACAACGTCAAAATTAAGATATCCTTAATCCTTCGTGTTTAAAAATGGTGTACTTGGGAAACGGGTTAATGAGGGAAGAGAAAGGACCTATTTCCACAATAATATAGACCATTGTGCAGGACCAACTATAATCTACTATGAACTGAATTTTCTGAACTGAATATATGAAATAGATAAGTTTAGCTGCCATAGCAAAATGCATTCACCCGTTGATCAAACTAATCTCCCAATTAGGGTATTTTCCTCGGTCACCAGAAACTTCAATGAACATTTAAAAACTAATCTCCCAGGATAGAACGAGTAAAACTTCAAAAAGATTGGGAATGATGGATAATATGACAAACAAACCTATATGCCTAACTTGATTGGAATACAATGAACATTCAAAAAATAAAAGCGAGACTGTGTCCACCATAACTTACATCTTTATAGAACAGTAAAGTATGTGACACTGTCTCCATTCTTCATTGTATTCCATATCACATTCTCACAACTTCTTTGGAATACAATGAAATCCTTCAAACTAGTACATTCATTGATAAATAGCAATCATCATAAAAGTTCAAAGAACAGGAGCAAAAAAAATTCAACAACCAAGTGCTTGTTTTGAAATCCATTTCAGAGATCTCTCAATCTGTTTGGGCCCTTGCTTAAGCTATCTATAACCGCATATATTGGTATAACGAAACTACAATCATCAAAACAACACGATGTGTATATGTTTGGCAAGAGAATATATGGAATTTCTAAATCACAATAATTTCATAGTCATCAGTAATCAAACAGCACAATTGTTATAAATCCAACGATCATAAGACAGACTCAAACTGACTACAAAAATAAATAGATAACATATCCCAAACATGTGTCACATTAGCCACAAAACTATACCTAAGAAAGAGAACCCTATTTGCTTGATTTCTTCTTGAGTTCCTGCAATGCCAATCTAGTCTGCTCCCTAACCACCTCAGCGCGATTCACAAACACATCCATCTCAGCAGCCTGCAACTTCTTCCACCTCTCCTCCAACTCAACCCTATCTGACTCTCCCATCAACTCCAAACCGCTTTTTGCAGCATCCTTATCCAGCACAGCTATACCCGCAACCTCATCAAATTTAACCAATTCACTCAAGATGAAACTCTCACCAACACCACCTTCCACTTTTCCACTTTCTTTCTTAGTAACTATAGCCAATTCCTTCTTTGCAGAACCACCATTCTTAACAGGAGCTTCCTTCTTAGCACTTTTTGCAATTTTCTCATTAGATTTTCCGTTTTCTTCAGCTTCCTTATTGGCATTTTTGCTCCAAACCTTGAAAAGATCAAAAGCTCTCTTATCATGAGGTTTAGTAAAATTGTCATTGCTTTCAAACTTCTTCTTCAAACCACGAACCTTTCGCTTCAATTGCTCCGCATTGGCCTCAGCTTTCAACGATTTCTTCACAAAACCGTGAAATGCAGCTGCTTCCTTCAGCGGATCCTTTCCAGTCTTCGCCAAAAAATCCCCAAGTCCTTTGAGAATCGCAAGCTCGTCTTCTTCGTTAAACACCCTCTGAAAGTTCTTCTTTGAATCTTCACCCGGCAATTTCACATCCTCATCAGCCTCATTCTCATCATCAGAACCCCCACCACCACCGGTGGTTTTCTTCTTGGAACGTTTTGAATCGTTTCCAGTGCTACTTTCGGCAGGACGCTTAGTTCCAGGCTTGGTCGGCACCGGAGTTGATTGGGCTTGGACTTGGGTTTGGGTTTTCATGGGCTTTGAAGCAAGTGGTTTAACTTTAGGGTTAGGAGGTGGAGTGGGTTCCGGTTCAGACTCAGATTCGGTTCCAGATTCAGAACCGGATTCTGAGCCGGATTCAGATTCAGCGGGTTTAGGGTTAGAGATAGGGGTAGAAGGAGGAGGGTTTTTGGAAGCGGGTTTAGAATCTTTTGAAGGAGTTTGTTGAGTTAGATTATCTTCTTCTTCAGACGAAGAACCTTCTTCTTCTTCTGAGGATGAATCTTCTTCATCTTCTTCGTTGACTACTTTGTCTGCTGGTTTTGGGGTTGAAGGTGGTTGTTCCTCGTCGGAGGAAGAGGCGGTGGGTGGGTCGTCGACGAGAGGGAGGCGTTTCTTTGGCTTTGGTGCCATCGAGAATTTGGGTTCCGATTAGGGTTTTGGGGAGGGATAGTGACTGTGACTAGTGAATGAATCGAAGAATCAGATTTCACACCATATAAACAAGGGTAGAGAATTAAGACGAGTAAATGAGAATAAACAAAAATAAAATAAAAAAACCCTTTCAAGTTGTTAAAAGTTGATCAATTTTTAATTTTTTTAAAACAAAGTTTGGATTTTTTTTAAAGAACGTTACGAGTAAATACCTCCTCAAATTTAACTTTAATGTAAAAAATGTCTCTTAAAATTGATAATAATCAAGTAAATCGGTGTTTGTGACAACCAAATATTTTGCATTTTTTTAGTGCTTTGAAAAATTGGAGATGGCGGTTAATTCAAAACGGTGATTCGCTTTGGAAGGAATTTCTTGAGGGAAAGTATATGAATCATATCTCCAAAGTGGTTGATGAAAGGAGTGTATTATGGTCTTACTACGCGTTGAGGTGGTGAAAGGATATTATTACTTAGAGATCGGATCTCAGCTAGAAGCAACCTTGCCTTACGTAAGATAATTAATCCAAATGTTTTCTCATGGTTTTGGATTTTGTGGGGGGGTGATGGAAACTTTGAATCACCTTTTCTTGCATTGTTGTGTGGCGGTTAAAGTTTGGCAAAAGATTACATGATGGTTTGGAATCAATTTTCTCACCCGTCAAAACATGTTTGTACATATAATGAGTGAGACAACAAAAGGGAAGGAAGTGTGTAAGGGTTTTTGACTAATTTGACACGTTACTATTTGGGTGATACATAATGCGAGGAACGATATGATTTTCAATAACATTTAAAAGGAGAAGATGAATTGGTTGAAAATATCAAAGTTCTACGGTTGAAATGGAGTTTAAATCGACAAAAAATTCCTCTTGTTTGTTTAACAAATGGTGTTGGGATTCAAGGGATTCCTTAAAACGATGATGGATTACTTCGGCCATCTTGGGTTATGTGGAGATGCTCATTCTTTTTATTGTGTTTGTGTTTCGTTGTGTTGTGTTGTTTTGCTTTTGCATGTTTTGTGATGTTTTAGTTTTCTTGTTATGCAACTTTCAAATTCTGGTGGTAGCAGTTGACGTTTATGTGGGTTAGGTGCCAATGTTGGAGCATGAGGTTTGTTGTGGGTGTTGTCTTAGCTTGACATTGTTTTGACACTAGGAGTCTTTGCCTTGGGTTCACAGGACCATTGTTTTGGGTCCAACTTTAGGTCTGGATGTTTTATTGTTTTGGGTTTCGCTCTCGTATGTTTAAAGTGAGTATTACTTTGTGTTTTCTTTGAGTGTTGTGTATTCCTTATTACAAGGTAATGTTTATAATAAAATTAATTGTTTTTTAAAAATAAAATAAAAATTGTTTGTCACACGTATCAATTTGCTTGATTATTATCAATTTCAAGAAGCATTTTGCATATAAGTGTTAAATTTCAAGGGTGATATTTGCTCATGATGTCATCGCTAAAAAATCTAGATTTTTTTAAATAATATCAAATAAAAACAAATATCCCCTATGACGTGGCAATGTTACGTAGACAATCAACAATCACGTCATGTTGACTAACAGATGAAACTGACGAATGAGGCTAATTGACTAATGTTTTACAATTTTTTGAAGTTTTTTGTCTTTTCTCTAATTTAAGGATGTATCTGCGAGAATTTAAAACTTTGAGGGTTTTTTTTTTTGCCTACTTAATTGAATTCTTACGCTTGTTTAGATAAAACAAATAGTTCAAAGATTTTGTTGGTTTACTATAAAAATCAAGTTATTTGCTTGTACATGAAGTGTAAAATTGTAATAAGTGAAGGGTAAAATGAGGGAAAAAACGTTACATCGAAACTTAGTATCATTTTATATAAAATTATAAATATTTGATAATTTTAATTATTTAGTTAAATAAAAAAGGCTTATATTATAAATAAAATAGTTATATGAAGGGTAAACTTGAAAATGACATAATCAGAACAAAAGTTTGTACCCCTCTAGATTTAGGGGTGTACAATACCCGTCTTAGTTAGATTTAAGTCACATACAATCTGGTTTAACACGTCATTTATACACACCCTTTGTTAAATTAAGTAACATTATTTATTATTTATATAAGTAATATCCTTTAAAAAAAATTATAGAAGTAATCTAGTTTTGATTTAGGTTTGGTATGTGATTGCATTAAAATTTGAAGCGATAGACTTGCATTAAAATTATATGATTTTGTTTTTTTTTTAGAGAAAATTATATGATTTTATTGTAAGGCTAATCGGAGAAGTTACCCCTATTTGTGTGTTTGCTTTGACATTACGCGTTTTTTATTTTCAAAAAAGATGTCAATTCGTGCAATCAAAGTTGAAACAATTTCCATCTATCCCGACAAGTATAGGGTATGTTGGCAGGAAAAGCTTTACCACGACCTTACGATGGGCGCAAATGTTATGGCTTGAAGATGTTGCACAAATGTTATGGCTTGAAGATGTTTTAGCATATGAACAAATATTCAATGTTAGCATACGCTTTAAATTGATTGATCAAGACGTATATATATCCTTTGAATTAGAAACTTGTTGAATCAACCATTCCAGCTCCTACCTTACCACAAGTCCCATTGTTATCGATATTAGCCATTACATTGGTAGCTTTAGGACTAAAATCTGCAAATTTATTGAATAAACATGTTATCGTAGGATATAATGATAGTCAATTATCATTTACTTCACAGATCAATATTTGTCTTCTTACAAGCTTATAATTGACTTGACCAATTCACATTGGTTAACAACTTTTTTTTTTTTGACAAAACATTGGTTAACGACTTAAACTTTGTGTTATTGCCAATTAATAATATTTACAATTGATTTATTCGTTACGATAAGATTCTGACATATTAAAATAGCTTCTCTTTGGCTTGAAAAGGTTAAGATTTTTTAAATAAGTTTTTGATCCTTACAAATATTTTCAATTTAGTTATTAGTTCCCCTAAAAATCTTATTCAAACAATAGTCCTTTAAATATTTTCTATCAACATATTGGTCCCTATTTTTACGTCAACTCATTTATATCCTTCAAAGTTTGAATTATTTTTTGCACTCAACTTTAATATATTATAAAAATATCTCTCATAACAGTTTATAATTTTTTAACAAGAGATTGATTAAAATGAATTTTTAAGCTTTTGGTGTTTAAAAATTTATATTTAATTCAACAAAAATTCTAAACTTTTGCGGGAGAAAATCTTATAATATTCTAAACATGTCTAAAAAGTAATTCAAAAATTTAAAGGACACACACATGAGTTGACTTAACAACATAGACACAAAATATTAATAGAAAATATTGAAAGGATCATTATTTGAAGAATTTTTGTAAAAAGACTAAAAATATAATTTGATATATTTATAGAGATTTTTTTTTAAAAAAAAAAGCCAAAAT
>Ga0099826_10001133_pt1 | contig 15259 bp, 5 predicted proteins | sample Mtrugardesep15_FD_76830 | JGI IMG/M metagenome (GOLD analysis project Ga0099826, IMG submission 76830) | Root nodule microbial communities of legume samples collected from California, USA - M. trunc garden sep15 | ecosystem: Host-associated > Plants > Roots > Nodule | place: USA: California... | reverse complement strand
CATAAACATATATATATATATATATATATATATATATATATATATATATATATTCTAGTTTGGTTGAATAATTCAAAAGTAGGGATTGGTTGTAATTACTTCATATAAACTAGGTTTAAATATTAATTAACCAATAAATAAAATAAGCTAGGTTTGAAACATCCCTTAAAAATAAGTTTGAATATATGTTCAGTTTAGTCGATCTATATACATTACTTTTTACTTTTTTTTTATCAAGGGAAATAAAAAACAAGAAAAGAAGGAAAAACAAAAAACTAAAGATTTTGCTGCTTAAATACCTCAAAAATATCTATAAGCAGAATGATATCTAACATTTTATTTTTTATCCTTATTGTTTTGCTTTATTTTATGTAAAATTTTATAATTCAGAGTTGACCATCATAAGATGTGTATTATATTAGTCATTGCACAGTATGAATGTATGTGTGTGTATATATCAAGGAATGAAGTAAACTATCCTAAGTATTATACACAATATATATTTAAAGGAATGAAGTAAAATAATCTCATATTATATGGATCAAAACCAACGTAAATAAATATTTTAGAGATTGGAACAAATAATGATGACCGAAAGTAACAAGTGGTATATTTTATTTTATTTTATTTTTGATCAAACATACATTAAAAAAAAAGATGTTGTCTTTTAAGAACTCTTAAACCGTATCATTCTTTATAAATTTAAAATATTCAGTTTTCTTTTTAGTAAAAGAAGGAGTCAAAGGCTCAAAGTATACTAGATGTTAGAAATAGTTAAATAAGTTTTTAGTCCTTATAAATATAACGAGTTTTCTTTTTAGTCTGCATAAAAAAGTAACCAGTTTTGACCTCTATAAAAAATTTCAAAACATAGTTTTAACCTCTCTTAAATTAAAATTTGTTTAATTATGTTTTAATTTATAATTTTTTGAATTATTTTTTACAAACATGTTAAAAACATTATAAGAATCTCTTTAATAAAAAAACTAGAATTTTTTAACATGTAATAAATTAAATAATAAAAAAATTTAAACGCCAAAAGTTATGAAAAAACTAACGAAAATTTAGACCTAAAAGTCAATTGTTGAGCTTTTTTTCCTGTGGAGAAACTTTTTATAATGTTTTAAATAAATTTGTAAAAAATCATTCAAAACTTTAAAAATTTAAACATAAATAAACAAATTTTAATTTATAAGGACAAAAACATATCATTTTTATAAGGATTAAAAATAAAATAGACTATGGGATAAAAACCTATTTAACCCTATAAGAAATGAAGTTGAATCTCCGAAGAGTATGCTTTCTTCACATTCTTTTTTGACAAAACTCTCTTCACTTTCTGTGGGGGATTGAAGAGTCCTTCTAAATATCATCGATTGGACTTTTTTTTTTCTTTTCCTGATTAATGCTAGGAGGGTCAAGACAAAAGAAACATCATTGCAAGATCTACAATGTTACTATTGGTCAAAAGAAATCAAACAAGACTTTTGACCAATATGAGAATAGACATATATTAATAAAGTATTTTTCTTTCAAAAAAAATCTATTAATAACGTATTTTGTTTTTAATGAAAAATAATCTGAAAGCATACGAAGCTGGTGCGCTCTCAGCTGGGCCCTTTGTATGATTTTTGTTTGGAAGAAAACAAGCAAATGAATAAACGAGAATTAAAAAATGAGGCAATTGGATTATAGAATAATCACTTGTTTTTATCAATTGATATATCATTTTCAATTTCCAGGGTCCAGAGACAGCGACCCACCAAGCTGCACTCTTACCCTACCAGCCATCATTGACTCATGATTCTTCTCAAGATCATCCCCCCAAAAGGATTTTGAATAGCTATCCATGTGCAACTAAGAATGATATCTTTTCAAAAGCAAAAGCTTTAATATTCTAAATCAAATTGAGGTGAAAAAGAGAGAATAAGTATTTGAAATCATCCATTGACTATGGTAAAGTGGTAGCTAGTATGAAGTTGTACACTATTAACAACTCACCAAGGTAGTTACAATTGCCTTACAATATCAAATGCAAGTACATTTCTTGGGTGTATATAATGAAACATGTCAATCCCTTCAATAATTTGAGTGATTCTTTTGATCTTTTAACTTTGTGGTTTCTTGATGAAAGAGACCAATGATAATTCAAAGTTTTGTGAAAAAAATATTATTTTGGTCATAATTTGAATTCAGATTCCATTGATTAATTCGTCTTAATGGAAGTTGATTGATCACTTGAATCTGATAAATTCGTGGGATTAATAGGATAAACTAATTTATCCCAAAAAAAGCTAAAAAAAGTTATGTAAACAAACCTGTAAATTGGACCATATTGCTTGGCAAGGACTGAGAAAACATCAGGGCCATGTTTAGCCAACAAGTGAAGGTGCCCTACCAACGGCAGAGATGGTGGACCAGGAACCTTCCTTACCGTCCAATAAGGTCCATACAGATAAATCAACCATCCTCCTACTAAAGCCAATAGTGTGAACAATATTGTCGAAGCAAAAGGGACACTAATTGGAATTGGAAACAACCATTCCAAATCCATGAACACCATTGCAAATTCACAAGAGTAGAGACGGTTGTTTTAGTTATTGGAGTGTGAGTGCTCTAGTTTCAATTCATTTATCGTGCTTCAAGATTTTGGCTTATATAGAGAAATTGGAGGTAAATGGACTTTTTTTAATTTTGTCCGTATATGAATGATAACATATGAGAATTAGATACCTTTATACCCAATCCAATCCATTTTCCTAATTTATTCCAATTATTGTAATCAAATCAATAACATGGCATTCATGGGAAGACAAAAAATAATGGAGTATCATGAGTCACGTTGGGTTGAAAAGATACCTACGGGCTTGTGCATGTGTTTGTTTTGTACCCTTGTGAATGTTTAAATATAGGTTTAGGTGAGGTATATAATTAAGTGCATGTACCCCATAATCGAGAAGCACAAAAAGATTCCACTATGCATACTTTTCCTAAGGGCTATACTCGATTGAGCATAACTTAGGTATTATAAGCACTTCTTGTCCTTACTCGATCAGGAGGAGCCACGAGAGCTATAAATCAATGAGCAAGATGATAATCACAAATTTATTCTTTAGCATAAAAAGAATAATAATGGATAACTAGGAATTACTGCGAAAACCTCTATTACTTTACACATTTTGACCAGCATTTATGCTTTGCATTTGCGAAGGAATTAATATTGTACGTTTAATTGAATATACTTCAGACAGAGTCACAGGGTTTTATCAAAGAAAAAAGACACGAGTCATAGGAACATGTTATCTTTAAGGAGTACCTTTTTTCTCACCTCATCCTTTATCCTGCATTCCTATTAGTCCAGTACATGTTAGTTAACTTCTGAACCGTTGAAATTCACTGCAAAACGTGACAAAGAAACGGGAGTAGATACTTTAGAAACACAATGTTGACATAGAGGCATAAGTGGCTAATTAGTCCCATATTAATTAGGATTGGGCTAAAGGAAGATTTGGGTTCAAGAGGATATTTCTAAGTATTATCATTTTTTTTAGGGGATTATAATTTTTTTTTTTATTATCCACAAAAAACATTTCTCACTAGAGGGATGTCAATAGATTGGGTTGAGTCAGTTTTAACTAAGTTTGTTATTCGACTCAATCAAATTTTATTGTTTTGAAACGATTGAAAACTCGTTTTCTTCTTCTTCTCAAATTGTTACCAACTCAACCTAGTGATTAGCGGATTGGTTTGGGTCGGGTCACCGGATCTAAGAGACATGTTTTTTTAAAAGAAGTTCAAAAATTGCAAATTTTTTTTGGATAAAACATAAAAGCCTTTAATAGTATTCTGTTTGGATAAATGTGAGTTTTGAACTTGTAAAAAAAATGTCTAGTATTAGAAAATTCTTTGATATATTGCATCTGGATTGCGTATCGACATTCCATAGACAATATTCATTTAAAATTTAAATTTATTTTAAAATGAATTAAAACAAAAACATAACATACATTGAATGATTGAATAAAGAATACTACATATTTAACCAAACTCCAAAGGTAACTTGTTCACCTAATATTCTTGCACCTAGTTTTGTTTTGTTATTTGCACATATCAACTAGTGCTTGATGAAGCAAACAATCCCTAGAACCTTCACGAACCCCTTCATACGCGACCAATAGTAATTGCTAGTAATGATGCCATGTACTTGTCATCGCCAGTGGAAAATGGAGATACGCAAGAACAAAAAATATAGCGTTAACGGGGAGGAGTGTGATAATCTGATAATGATAAAAAAGACTAAAGAAGTCAGCAAATTCATGTTTAGAAAATCAATATGTTTGAAAAGTCAACAGAATAAATTGATTATTCATATGTATATGTAGTTCAAATAAGTATTGTTGTATTTTACTGTTTTATTAGGATGACAAGTTTTTTTTAAAAATTGAATAAAATACAATTTGTCAAAGATTGAATAACATACAAATTTGGTGCAAGGTATGCAATAAATTTTCTTTGAAGGAATTAGGATACAATAAATTTTTGTTGGACATAGTGAACTTTGAGTGACAAAAAAGTGTTACTCTGTACATGAAAAAATCAAGAAATTGAGCGGCGGGGCATCTGGTGTTACGGTTGAATTCAATTTATAGGACTAATTTTACAAACTATTCTATAACTAGGGTGCTTTTAAAATTTTAACTTGAATCAAGGAACCACATTTGTTGTTATAGTATTGTCAGCGGGTTAAAACACAATACCAATATGTCTAATTAGTACTAGAAGAACACCATCCGGGCAAGATGACAAGTAAACAAAGTAAAACGATGATGTGTTATTTTTTTTTTCATGAAAAAGAAAAGACAAATTTATTAAAAAATAACCACGCCCCAAAGCACAAGGAATACTTTGAGGGTGCCAATAACAACAAACAATAAGAGTATGGTCTGAGACTTATATACACAGCACAACACAACATACCCCCAATTAAATACCAATGCCTCTTGAAGCTAATCACCATAAAAGATACAACTCCAGCAGACCCCCATTTGCAAGAGGAAAACACCAACACACAACAATGAGACCCTACTAGAAATCTACAAATTACAAAACTGAGGCTCAACAAGTCCACCAGCAACACTGAATTCACAATGCCACCTCAAAAATAAAGCTGCAGTTCCAAATCACCAAAATTCACTCGATTGCAGTACAATTTGCAAACAAAAACACTAACAAAACAATTCTATGAACACCATTTTCTCCTCCGTCGAGATTAACAAAACAACCGGAAACAAAGAAAAGTAAACTGCAACTGATTAATAGACTGCACAATTGCACAATACCCTTAGACTGCGCTGACACGCGAACAATGTACAGAACACAGACAAAAACTAAAGTCTAAAGATCAGAATTTATCCTGCTCAAAGAAATTTGGATCCTCTTTGACGAGTCTAAAGGAGCAGAACAAACACAAGATACATTGGAGATAACATTCCCAAGAGGAACAAAATCAGATGAAACTCAAAAAACTGTCGTGGTATTTGGGGTTTGTTGAATGGCCGTAACGAACGATGTGTTGTTCTGCATAAAACCAGCCACCAGCTCAAGAATCAATGTTTTTTTTAGTAAAAGCAATCATCGTTACATTGCACGCTCTCTGAGTACACAATTTGGCAGTTAAATAAAGTAGCAGACTACAAGCCCAACTTTTCCTATTCAATCATCTTGACAAATATTTGCTTTACATTGGGCAACGCCTGCAAAATGTAGTTAAAAACATTAGGACAGAATAAGAAATATTATAGTAGTAGTAGTAGTAGTAGAAATATTAATTTAGCACAGCAAATTATTCAAACTGTTCCCACAATATGTTGTTTTGTTCAAAATAAAGGATACACATGTGATGGCCTCTTCTGCAGTACAATCTTCCCTGCTGCATACAAAGCCATTCATATTCTACATCAATTACCATCACAGAAATTATTTATCTAATTATCAATCATTAAACAATATCAACAACAAAGTTCATACCAGCAAGGTGCATGCAACTCAAGTGACAAACAGACATGATGAAAATTCTACAACCAATTTGACTAAGGTTCAAAACCCATTTGATCAACAAGGTTATGCAAATCCACACTCCAATCATCATTATTTTCTACCAAATCCTCAACAGGCACATCAATTTGAGACAAATCACCAATCACAACTTCATCTTCTGGATTCCCACCAACCAACTCTTGGTTCAGTAAATCCTCCCACACCGTATCACCCAAATTACTCTCATTACCACTTGGAACTGAACTCAATGCAGTGTAGTCCTTAACTTCACTGCTTGATTCATTATCGTAAGCACTTAACAGTGTCTCCATCTCAGACTCAATAGTAGTCAAACCCTCTTGCTGTTCTTGACAAGAGTAATCAAGCACAGACTCAATTGGCACAGCCCTTATAGCTCCAGAATCATTTTGCAAATTCTCCAAACTCGAACTAGCAGTGAGCCTCCGTTTCCGCTTCATTTCAACGCCTTTCAACTCTCTATTCTGTGCCAACTGCTGTATAAAAGATTGATTGTTAAGCGCTTTTGCAAGAAAATTCATCATCTGTTGATGTTTCTTCTCAGTAATCAATAACCTAGCTTCCATAGCAGATAATTGCTCCCTTGAATTATGCTGCTGCTGTCTCAACTTCACAATCTCAGCCATTAAAACAGCCCTGTCCCTTCTCAACCTCTCAATCTCACCTTCAAGACCATACTCCCCTAACTCAATACAAGCTCCACCGGTTTCTTGCTGCAGAGCTTGTGATTGTGTCACATTTCTTCTTCTCTTGATTGTTTTCAACAAGTTCCTCTGCCCAGCTAAAAACCCTTCGTTCGCAAACTCCCAGCGATCCGGATCAACTTTTCTAAAGCCCTGCATATGATCACAAAAAATCACTCAACAAATTGAATATAACAAACATCTTAAGTTTGATAAGCACGAACAAATACACAAACACAGATAAATTGACATTGGTAATAATCGAAGTAATTCAGTGTAATTACATGTGTCAGTCTAACTGAGCTAACCAATAATAACAAATATTCAACTGAATTTAACAAGAATCAAATAAAATCAAAATTCAAAAGAAAAAGTGATAGTTTACTTACATAGGTATTGAGTTGTCGAACGAAGCTAGAGAAATTACTGTGTTTGAAGTAACGAGGTAAAATAGCAGTGGAGAATTTATGAAGATCCCAAACAACAAAACTGTTACGAGCTCCGCTCCATGAAACAATCGAATCAGTGGATGGATCTTCAACAACATCAAAAGTTTTGGTGAGAAATGGAGGTGGACCCATTTCATGTAACCCTTCCATTGGTTTTGGAGTAAGATTTGAACCTGAAGAAGAAGATGAAGAGTTACATGATGTTGAACCAACAACACTGACATATGCTAATGTTTCTTCCTCTTTCACTCTAATTCCCTTCATTGATGAATTAGTTGAAGCTGCTTTCTAAAGAAAGCGCGTTTGTGATAATCGATTTTGGAGCTTAATTTTGGAAAGTGGTAAGTACGAAAGGTAGTTATGGTTAGTTTTAGTATGGGGATTAGAGAAGAGTGAAATGGAGCAATTTAATTTAAGGCGGTGGATGGAGTAGGAAGGTTCTAGACACGGGTTAGGAAAAATTTGGAACTTTTTTGAAAATTGTCAGAAACTTGGTACTGTTACGTGGCATAAGATATTTTTTTGACAAGTTCTCGAAAGTTCTCGACTTATCCGCTCTCTCCACCTAATTGAAGAGTGAAATCGATTAAGTGTGGTCGCCACAATTGCGGGCCAACTACAGACGACAACTCATTGCCGTCTGATCAGACTTAAACGGTCTGGATTTTAAGACAGTTCTGATTTTTTTCTAACTATAAACCTTTTTACCATGAATTTGAACTGTATGATATCAAACGACCATGATCTCAATTGACTAACAAAGTTGTGTTATTGTGTCTTAATCAACAAATCTGTAGTTGAAGAAGAAGGAGTTGGGATTAAAATTACAATTTTGCAACTTGTTCTATTGTAGACTACAAACCCAATTCGGCATTTCCTTTCCACTTGTGAATAACGCAAGCATAAGAGAATAGAATAAGATAACAAGTTATTAACACCAGAATTCCTTAAAAAAAAAAAAAAAATTATTAACACCAGAATGGTAACTAGCCTGAACTTTTTTTTTTTTTGTCTTAGATAAAATGATAATCTACTGAAATTAAACTCACATACAACTGTGAGGTCCCGGCTTCAAACCCAGGTCACGATGTCCAACCTTACAATTTAGACATTTGTCAATTGAGCTAGGACTTCTAGACTAAACGGTTTTTAATTGAGGTGTCTGTTAGCAAACTATAAAAGCCTAACTAGCAATTTTCTAAACAAATTGGACCGTGTTAGCTACAGTCCATTATGGACGGGCTTAAGTAGATAGATCGATCTGTATGCCACCATAAACCACATGATTCACAAACCAATTATTGCATGCCCATTTTGCTAATACCATTTTTTCACTAACACCAATCGTGTGTTGTATACGTTGCAAACATCATAGTGCATTGTGTACTTTGCTATAGCATCTCCATGAATGCTAATATCATTTGCATCTCTTTGAGTTATTCACAAATCTACCTCCACTTTTTGTATTGATAATATAAAAGTTTTATTTTTGCTTCTATTGGTATGCTTTGTTTGGTTAGTAAAAGAAAATGAACGAAAAAAAAAAATGAAAGAGAAAAGGTATTGATTTATAGTAATCTGCAATGAAAATAAAATAGAGTGAAAGAAAATACAATGATGTATTTTTGAAATGTCACAAACACCATTACCAAAAGCTTCGACGAAATAAAATTTAATTTTTATTACTCATAACAATGAGTATTGATTATTTTTTGACAAAATGCAAAATTTTTAATATGATCCTTATAAACAATAAAATGATTTTTTTTCTTATGAAATCATTTTTTCTAAACTATAAATATTGACAAATGGTTTTTTATTTCATAAAATTGATTGTAATTTATAAATTTTGTGAAACAAGAATACCGATACACTAAAATTTGTGAGTGTACTCTAGAAGTTCTCTTATTCATTATATATAAAATAAACTTTTGGCACCTCCATTTAAAAGTACTTGAGTCAACTACATCTATGTGCCTTTAAATTTTTTGTTTACATGTATTCTCCACACCTATAGGTCAAAATGATTAATGACACCTTCATTTATATTTTGTATTTACCATAGTTGCTTCATATTTGCATGGTTTTGCTCATGAATTAGCACCGTGCGGTAGTAGAGAAAAGTGAAGAAGTAACTCCACTTCCCAAATAATTTGAGGAATGAATTGATTACCTTTATTATTTGGTGATTTGAGTGAATTTAGTGTATTTGTGAGATAAATGATGAATGATTAAAATAAAACTGTTTAATAAGAAAGAATGAATTATTAAAAATGAGACATAGATAAATTTACCAAACTCACCAAAATTCAAAGTAAACTAATAATTTGTATATGATGAACAATGGTGTTTTAGTTGTTATTATTTGATTGATTGATGTAATAGTACGTGAAATTATTGGAAGGAGCATACTCAAGTTCAACTGGTCATTTATTAAGTATCTACTTTGGCCCGTCGGAAGCAATAATAGGAGGAAGGAATCAAACTTGGTTGAGGTCCGAAACCATGACATGTGACTTCCACTTTATGGGACAATATGCTAAGTAATCAAGATCCACAAGATTTGTTTATTCCCATACATTTTGAGACAGAGACGGGGGTATTCACGACAGAATTAAAATGGAATGGAGTATAGGCATTAAGTCTGTTTATATACAGAATTTATAATCAACCACTAACCAAAAGTCCTGGTATTCAACTCAACCACCAGATGTCAAATCCATTAAAGCTTAATGGAATTCATTTGGTGGTAGTTATATAAAATGACATTTCTTCATAAGCATACTTCTAAAAGTATAATTATCGTGCATTTTTTTAACCAATTCCTTGTCTGATGCTAGTTTCCTACATGTGATTCAATTAGTCGACGATCGCTTGAATTTGTCTTATAAGTTTGGCAGTTTGATCAGTTTGATTAAGAAATTATCGAGTCGGGATTGTTACGTTAAGTTGCTTTATACTATCTGTTAAGAAGACAACTTCACGGGTGATTGTTTCACTAAAGTTAAGAGTTCTGAAAATTTAGTGGTTTTAGATGTACCCTCTTCATATTGAAAAACACGGGATAATTTATTTACAATTTTGATACATTCAATAATTATAAAGATATTACATCATAACATTTATAACAACGTATAGAGCTTCACTCACACATTGAAATATCAAAATGGTTGTTTACTAAAAAGTAAAGGAGGGGTAAAGTGGTTTAGTGGCAAAGACGGCATATATAAGATTAATAAGATGAAAACACAAAATAGCACTTGTAGCATGTGACTATGCGGCTAATTCTCTAAAAACAAGTTTATAAGTTGATTCACTTTCAAAGTTATGAGTTTAAATTCATACTATGATGTAATGACTACTAATTAAAAATGATGTATAAATATATTTGTAAGTTCTTTTAAAATTTGAGACCTGCCTTAATTCTGATGAGCTTTTCTAGTCGAACTCACCTAAAATTTATTTCTTCCAAGGAAAGTATGTGCCTATGTGATGTCAGCAAGCACATTTCCTTCCATTTTCCATTTTATAGTAATTTTCATTTTGTTTATAAAAATAGAATATAAAACCCCTCCAAACTCTCTGCCTTAACACAACACTCTATATATGCTGCAAAACCTCAAACTCACTGCATCTACCATCATGTCCAACTCATCTTCTCTATCCATGAACATAGACGAATCCACAGAAACTCGAATCAACCGCCTCATATCAGAACATCCAGTTATCATCTTCACCCGATCCTCCTGCTGCATGTGCCACGTCATGAGGAATCTCCTCTTCACCATCGGCGTTCATCCCACCGTCATTCAATTGGATGACAACGAGATCCCCGCCGTCCCCACCACCTCCGATCACTCTCTCACTCCCGCTGCTTTCATCGGCGGTATCTGCATCGGTGGCTTGGAGTCCCTTGTCGCTCTTCATGTCACCGGTCACCTTGTTCCCAAGCTTGTTGAAGTTGGTGCTCTCTGGACTTGATATCATACCATATGCTACCTACCTATTATTTATCCTTTGGCTCTGCCAAAAAATTGATGTAAAAGCATGCATGACATGAATAAGTGTATAATTTAGGGTTTTTTACTTTCTATCTGAAAATGAAATTCCAATTCGTGTTTTGTTGTAAGTGGAAGTAGTGTATTAATGGACGGTGAATGTCTGAGTAACAGAAACAGTGAGAGAGTCACCGGTGAAATGAAACACCGAAGTACTATTATTGGAAAATGCTACCAGTACCAAGTGTCATCTTGTTTAATCAATCAAAAGGAATAATTTACATTTTGAGATAAAAAGTTGGAGTATGTTATTTTTACTTTTCTATATATTTAACGTACATATAAATTTATTTCTTTACGATAGAGTTTTTAAAAAACATTTGTTAGTAACTTAAACGTCAAACGATAATTAAAACATGGATTGATCCTTGCACATTTAATCTCATTTTCAACATGTATCAAACAAATCGGACCGTACATATTAGTAGAACTGCTATAGATATTTGTCTAAGCTTATTTTGCTCTTTTCCACCCTTTTACTTTATTTGTTGAAGAAATTCTAATATGATCACGTGCTCATCCATACATAAACAATTATTTTTTAATGATAAAAAAATTGGTAGAAAATAATTAAATATTTTAAAGATAATCTCTTTATATAAGTGTGTCTAAAAGACTAGTATTTATTTGGTATGTGTCCATGGAAAAATTGCACATTTTTTTGTTGTTTGAACAAGAATAGGCATATAGGCTATACTGTTGGTGTTGGAACTTGAATTAGTGGGGCCAGTACGATCACCATCATGGCCATCAAATGGGTATTTATTTCCTTTTCCTTTTGTTGTTGTCCGGACCCTGGGGTTAACCAGTTAAGCAACAAAAATGTCAAATCCAATCAATCTTACTTTTATGAAATACTCACCTATTTATTTTTCTATTTTTTATTTTATATATTACTTTTAAACTCGTTTGTTAATAATAAAATTTAAAGAAACGTATTTAGTTACATTTTTCCTTTAATTTTTAGCGCAATTGAATAGGTAAAGTGGAAAATGTAAAAAATTAAAGATGTACAAACGATTAACTATAGAAAATGATAAATAGATTAAAAAAATAAATAGAAGTAGTAACACAAATATATTAAGAAAAAAGACCACATATCCTTCGACGCTGATTGATGCAAGCAGATGAATAGTGTGTTGTTGAAACCCTGCAAAACTCTTTAGGGTTAGATATATGTTATTCGAATAATATGTTTTGGACAACTGATGAGACAATCAATTTTATACAAAGAAGTGTAAATATTAACAGGAAAACAATAGAGAGATGATAAGAAGTAAGAAATAATAAGAGTCAGTGTTGAGTCAGAAAGGAGGGTTTAGAGAGTAAGGAGATTCTAACATTGAAGATTGTTGAGAGTCCCTTTTTATATAGTATGGGTGTTGCAGGAGCCGTAGTTTGGCACACATAGGGCTCGACGGTTGCGGATTCGTGGGAATTATAATCGTCGAGCGAGATTTACGGGAACATAGGAGGAGACGTTATTCTTTGGTTTAACATTGGAGACTGTTGAGAGTCCCCTTTATATAGTATTGGTGTTGCAGGAGCCGTAGTTTGGCACACGTAGGGCTCGATGGTTGCGGATTCGTGGGAATCGTAACCGTCGAGCGAGATTTACGGAAACATAGGAGGGGACGTTATTCTTTGGTTTGAATGAGTTTTCGGTTGCTCTGAGCACCGTCCTTGCGAGAAGGACCTGCGTTGCGAATAATTTACCAAATGCTGAATTTAAGTCCTTTTGTATTGGGCATATATAGATGAGTCTTTGAACATTTGCTCGGTCCAAAACACATAGTATGCTATAAGATCGAAATTTGGTCTTGCAAAAGAGTCATAACTTAATAATTTAAAAGGGGCTTACTTAAAAAAAATAAAATTAAAGGGGCATATTCAAGTCTATAGACTACTAGTCTTGTGCTTCCTTGTAAGTAATATCCAAAATAAAAATAACAATAATTTAGCTCCTAAATCAGATCTTTAACAAATAAAAAAATATGTATTAAAAGAATTAGATTTCTTTTTAATTTTTAAGAAAAAAAAAAGAATTAGATTTCAGGTCACCTAATGAAAAGAATTAGATTTCGTAAAACAAATTAAAATAAAGAATTATATAATTGTGCTATATTATATATATGAGCCAGAATCATTTTGATTGGGAATAGAATCTTCCGGCCTGGCTGCCTCTTTATGACTCCCCTGTTACCTTCCAGTTCTTTTGACTGCATCACATAAACCAAATGTAACTTTTTTCTTTTGAATGGTGGAGATTTTATATTTTATTGCTATCATTTTGACAGCATCGTTTAACCATTTTAGTGTTAACATTTTTCTTCTTTCCCTAAGACATCAAATTTAAGTAGATCCTCTACTCACGATTCGAACTTTGATTTTTTTGTATGTTATGGGAATCCAACCTCACAGATTGTTACTTTTATAATAACTTAAGGGATTGCTTGTTTCATGATTTCAAAATTTTATATTCATCAAATTAGCTTTCCTAAGAATCTTAATCCCAAAAATATTATTCTCATGAAGTTTGGTAAATTCTTGATAATGCTAGAAAAGTTGGTGGGTAACATTTATGCTCGGGAATAAAAATTTCTCACCCTCTAAACACGGGAATGAAAAGTTTTGAAGTTGTATGTAGTAAATTTTATTATATGTATAAATAATTGTGAACACATTTTTATTCAAAAAAATAAAATTGTGAACACATTTGATACTTATGAAGTTTGATTGAGTATGTATTAATCATTTAATTATGTAATGTCATCTCATATTTTTGTATTAATTTATTTAAAAATCAAATTAAATTTACCAATACTCATCCAAGCTGGTGCATAAGAATTCTTCATAAATAATACCCAAGAACAACAATTTAGTAAACTTGTATTAAATATAATAATATTGTATTCATAAACTCACTTTCTGTTTTTTTTATTTTTTTTTGTCAGGTAGCCTAGTGGCTAGAATTCACTTTATAAGGTGAATAAGTGGGGTGTCCGGGGTTCGAACCCCGGCCCCTGTATATAATAATGCATTGTCCTACCAACTGAGTTATGCTCACGGGACAAATATATATTTTTTTTTACAAAAAGGAATAGAGTTTTTTGGGATATAAAGAAAATAAAAAAATAAAAAATAAAGTGAATGATGAGTAAAGGGATCACCGTATATTAACAAATATAAATATCGTTTCCTTGATTTTGTTTGAATAGACAAAAGGCATATATTCTTTTGAAGACTGTCACGGAAATTTCAGCATATAAATAGATGCAAATCTTAAAAAAAAATTGGAAGCAATGACAAGCTTACGTAGTTGCGGACATCACGCCAAGAAATAAATCAGATGAACCGATGCGTCGTGTTATTCATGCATTTAAAGCATTAACGAGCTTAGTCTAAAGTCTTCACAGATATTGACCAGTGAAACTTTATTTTTTAGACCGACTATAATAAAATCAAAAGAGGTTTATGAAATCATCACTTGGATTACTACCAACAAACATATAAGTGTTACTTCAAAAAAGAAAAACATATGAGTGAGTTTCTCAAGATCAACTTTTCTATTCACGGAAGACTTTTACTAACATTTGAAATATCAACACGACCGAATTTCATTGGCATATTAACTTGAATGATCATCTTTGCACTATACCAAATCAACTACAAACCGCAGGTCAAACGAAAACCAAAAACAGAAAAAGGTAAGCACTATGCATTGTGCTTTCTTCCTTTTTACACATTTCATAAACAAGTAGCAATATGTTGATGCTTCATTGATGCATGAGTATCTATGAACATGAGGGTGGGGTACTAGATCATAATCTAGGGTATGAGTCCTAAAACTTAACCCCACTTCCTTCACAGTACAGTTTGTGAGTTGTGACCCAATGCTTCTCCTTTGAGTTGGGAAAAGACAGAAGGTAATGACATCAACCACTAATACTACTACAATTACAGCGACAATTAATCCCAAAGTCAGTGAGTGCGT
>Ga0099826_10001132_pt1 | contig 15262 bp, 6 predicted proteins | sample Mtrugardesep15_FD_76830 | JGI IMG/M metagenome (GOLD analysis project Ga0099826, IMG submission 76830) | Root nodule microbial communities of legume samples collected from California, USA - M. trunc garden sep15 | ecosystem: Host-associated > Plants > Roots > Nodule | place: USA: California... | reverse complement strand
GAGGTCTTATTTACGGATTTTCTGTACATAACATTGCAACTACGTTATTAATTGCTTGCTATTACATGTTTGGATGACCTAGTAGGAATTTGTTAGATTAATTTCCCTAAAAGCATTGATCCCATCATTGGAGTGACAAACTTCCATTTCTAGAAATTAGCTTTCACTATTATCTAACATTAAATTTTTTGGTATGCCATCAAATTCCGTTCGTAAAAATATTTTTCCTTAATTTACCTTATTATGTGCATTAGTTTATGTTAGGAGTTGGGGTAGCAACATCTGTAGAGTTAAAATGTTCTCTTAACATCCGTCAGTAAGGGCCATGCGTTGAATTTGCCATCCTGCGATTCACATCTCAGGTTCCTACCAAATGTAAAATGGCTTGTGTTTCTGTATCATGTTCACTAATATAGGATTATAAAATAAGAGAGAAAGTCTCCTCATTAATGGTAATGGGAAATAAAGATATGAAAATGATCACCAGTAGGAGTTTACTAATAGAAACTGGTATGGGATTTTGAGCTTTGTAATGTTCTTCTATGTGGTTAATATTTTTACAATTCCTCCCGTGGATTGTTACAATTCAACAAAGGAAGCAAAATCTTTTGTTTCCTTCCTGACTATGTAGTAAGGTGAGTTTCAATGTTACAATAAAATTGCTGACTTGTGATGTGGAAAGGTTAATGCAACAAATGTGTCCTCTTCCTCTTCTTATTTTATGCCGGCAACACTGCATACATTCAACCCTCCCTAAATCTCACACTTAATATGGTTAAAATGAGTTTGTATTTATTCATAGTTAAATTAAATTTCATGAGCCTAACTGAAGATGATTTTACAAACAGGCGGTTAAAAGAGTGGCTAGCAAGGAATTACAATCTGCTGTTGCTATTGTTAGGCCTCCAGGTCATCATTGCGAGCAACATAAAGCTATGGGATTTTGTCTATTCAACAACGTGGCAGTTGCTGCATCGTATCTCTTAAATGATAGTGTAAGTAACGTAGCATCTACTATCAATTCTATATTTACTATGAGTTTTGAGCCTTTGATCAGTTAGTTACTTTATTGCCCCTTTATTTTCTTATATGGTTTTGATGTGTGAATGACAGCCAGAACTTGGTGTAAAGAAAATTTTAATTGTTGACTGGGACGTTCATCATGGAAACGGTACTCAAAAAGTGTTTTGGAATGATTCTCGAGTGTTATTCTTCTCCGTTCATAGGTGTGTCAATTATTCTTGTGTATTTTCTGGTTATCTTCACTGGTTGTTAATCTTGTATTTGTTTCATAGTACTCATAATTACAAGTGTCTATAACTAAGTTGGTAACAGTTTTTGCAACTCTACTCGTTAATCCAATTGAGTTGGCCGCTAGATTGTTTCTTCCTTTTGAACTAGAAAATTAGGGATTTAAGATGAAATTCGTTTGATTTTCTATCACTTTCATTGTTGAACCTCAATCCTATCAACTTTCCTATTCATACAGGCATGAATTTGGGAGATTTTATCCATGTGGTGATGATGGCTTTTATAACATGATTGGAGAAGGAGTTGGTGCTGGATACAATATAAATGTGCCATGGGAGAATGGGAGATGTGGTGATGCAGACTATTTTGCAGTGTGGGACCACATCTTGCTCCCTGTTGCCAAAGAATTTAATCCAGACATAATTATGGTTTCTGCTGGATTTGATGCCGGTAATGGTTGCATAATTTTTAGTCTTTTTTTTGGGTTGCCTTGAGTTTGGTGTTTGTTGATTTTTTAAGTATAGCTAAGTAATTTTTTTTCGTGTAACAGCTGTTGGAGACCCTTTGGGTGGATGTTGCATCACACCATTTGGTTATTCCCTTCTGTTGAAAAAGGTTGCTTTTTGAAACCGACTTTTCTTGCTTACAACTTTCACGTGTTTATTGTAGTATGCTATTTTCTTGTTAAAACTAAAATTCCGAAGTGTATTTAATATAAAAAGTTAAATTCGATATTAGGCGTGTCCTTTTTGTTCTATTGATATTTTATAATTTGTCATGATTGCCATATTATTTGTTTTCAATTGCGTTTTTGGAATCATTGGAAACACTAAATAAAATGAACATCTTTAAAAAATATATATATCGGTCTTCGTTACAATTATGTTCTGTATTGATATAATCTTTTTATGTTTCAGTTGATGAATTTTGCTGAAGGTAGGATTGTACTGGTTTTAGAAGGTGGCTATAATCTTGACTCAATTGCAAAATCAATGCATGCCTGTGTGGAAGTTTTGCTTGAAGACAAGCCTCTTATGGGGTTTTCAGAGGCCCGTCCATTTGAGTCTACATGGCGTGTGATCCAAGCGGTAATAAGATGTGGCACTGATATATGTTTTTACCTTCTCTTACGGGCAACTTTTTTTTTCCCTGGGGATTGTGGGCGGGGTAGTGTCCATTTCTTATGTACTAGTTTTATGTGGAGCTCATGTAGCCTTAGATGTACATGAGAATCCTATTTTTGTTTTTGATATACAGCTGATTGCTTTAGTGCTAAGGTGGATGCATATTTTGCAGGTCCGCGAGGAGTTAAATCCCTTTTGGCCTACACTTGGTTGTGAATTACCACAAAATATAATTTGTCCAGTGGCACCACCTCCGGTAATGGACTTCCATGATTCTTTTTCTACAGTTAATTCTTTTAATGTGATATCATATTATTGTTGTGTAAATCACTTTAAAAGTTGTGTGCCAGATTATAAATACTGATCAAATTGTTTTGAAGTATTTTATTACTTTTCTTTTTGCAATTTTGTAACTTCATCAAATTTATAAATAGTTATAATTTGGAAACAAAATTGATTATTATACCGAGCAAAGTTTTATTGATATGATGTCCAGTGGCCTTCATGGACTTACACAATTTGAAGTAGACCTCGGGAGTTAGTTAATATACTATGCTTAACTCATTTCTTTTTCTTTCTTTTTGGCCAAAATGATATAACGTTGTCTTCTTTTTCTTTTTCTTTTTTGACAAAATAACGTTGTTGCCTTATCTCATGTATATATTCCAGCTATAGACAAATTTGGTTTTTATATAGATTATGTTAGAGTATGGTAATAGGATAGTGAGTCATGCATGTGTGATTTGAGAATGATGCTAGAGGAACATAAATTTCTTACCTATTTAGCTTAATTTGTTTATTTTTTTCATGCCTATATCCCTTTTTCTTGCTGTATTTGTTTTCTATATCACTTTAACCTTTTGCCTTTACAGCATACTCTTTTATCAAGCTCTGACTCTGAGACCGAGGATGACAAAGCTCCACCGGAATTGGATAATGTTGCAGAACTGCTTGAGGATGTCATCAAACCACTTTCCAACCTCAAAGTTGATGCAGGTTAACACCCAATAATATATAACATTTAAAATTTGAGGCACACTTTGGAGGTTTAAATACATATTTTAATAAAATAAACTATATAACTCCTTATATTGGTGGCCATCAGTGGGGTGTGAGAGTAAGTTGGTCCTCTGCTAGATTGGATTCGGGGGTTTTCTGCTGTGAGAATGGGGGACTAAGCCCTAGACAACAACATTTGAATGCAGGATAACAAAACTTACCAACTTGCCAGATTAAAAGAATTCTCTATGTTTAATAGTTATTTATTTTTTTGGATAGACTATGTTTGATAGTTTATTTGAAGTGCCTAGGAACTTCTGCCACTGTCCTATTTATAGTCTTTGTTCATTTCCTCTTTGTCGAATCGCTGGTCTCTCTTCCGAGTTGGCTGGAACCTCCAGTCTTACTTGTGGGCAAGGAAAGAGGTATGGATAACTCGTCAATCGCCCTGGGTAATGTTTTTATTGGTATTATAGTTGTGTTGTTTAATTCCTTTGTCAGAGTAAACCTTCCAAATGGTGTCCAGCACTTGGTCACAGTTTGGACCCATCTCAGAATTAGGCCCTAGGGTCCTATCATCCTACAACAATGCCCTTCACTCGTTGAGAAAATCCAATTATTTTTTTGAGAATCTGTCATTATCCTCGTTATCCACCACCAAAGGCGGTTGCAGAACTGGCACTAAGGCTAGTCGTAGAATAATGTGTAATTTTCTGTGTCTATGGTATTTATAGACTTTCCTCAGGTGCCATTTGGCACAATAGTCCATTTAAGAGTTTCCACGGAATCCTTTGATTTGCAGAGGCAGTTATAAATTGCCAACTGTTGCCTTCAACGAGGTTGATTCACATGGTTTGTTAATGCTTACACTGGAATCAGGGGTACCGGGCTAGCCTATAAATTAGCTTGATAGACCGTTTGTGGGGTAAAGGTCAAGTCCACTAGGGTTCAAGTGATTGTATAGTTCGATAGCTATAAGATATGGCAGGCAAAAACTTATATATAATTTGTGAAGCTCTATCTCTGACGCAGATGAAGATCCTGATGCTTCTTGTTCCTGGCGATCCAAATTGGCAAATGTTTACGTATGGTATGCTTCTTATGGCTCAAATATGTGGAGACCAAGATTTGATTGCTACATAGCTGGTGGACAGGTAATGTATTGTTCAACTCAAGTTGTTTTTCCTATCTTGTATTACATATTTTAACGACAATACAGTTATGAAACCAATAGTTATATTTCCTTCATCCCGGCAGCATTTAATTTATTTATTATTATACCGGATTCAAATTTAAAAAATCTTTTTACATTTGTTAGTCTTTGTCACTTCTTCATAAAGCTGTCAAAATTGCTGCCTGTTAAAGAAAGGGTAGGCTTGCCTGAAATTTCTTTTGTTTTCTTTAATTTGCAAAAATCATTTTATAATTTGCTGTGGGTGATCGGTAATATAAAAAGTGAGCCTGTTGTATCCGATGGGATTAAATCTTGTGCTTTCAAACTGTTGGGTGATCATTATTTATTAATAGATCAAATTATGAAGACTTTGCAACATGCCATATTTCAGTTCTTGCTTCCATGTTTTCTTTTTCTACAGCTTTGTTTCTTCTGTTGTCTGTTATATTTTTACTGAGGTCCAATAAATGATTCGCAGGTGGAAGGTATGCAGAAGTCGTGCTCTGGTTCAATGAATAAAACTCTTCCAGATGAGATCTTTTGGAAGACTTTCCCTTGTCATATATTTTTCGGTCGTGAATCCTCACATTCATGGGGTCCTGGAGGTGTTGCGTTTCTTAATCCTGAGAAAAATTCTCAGCACAAGACCTACATGTGCATGTACAAAATTTCGTAAGTAAATCTGTCTGGTGGTTAAAATCTGCTTTTATTTGTATATAATTTTTCTCCTTCAAAGAACATGACAATGCCGGGATCCTTGTTTGTTGCAGGCTAGAGCAGTACAATGATGTTTTATTTCAGGAAAATGGTCTAAGCCTTGATGCAGACTCTGCTTTATTTGATATGGCTACTTTGAATGCCATCTCCAACAAGGAGTTCGGTTCTCAGGAGGTTCTCAAAGTATATATTACTCGTCCCTACTCATTTTCTGAGCGATTATTGCACATATTTTGCTTCCTCATTTAATTAAGTGAAACTATCTTCCTCCTTGGTAATGACTTCTCTCTGATAATGTTGTACAGAATGGTTGGTATGGTAATGCTGTCTACTTAGGAAAGGAGCAAGACATTCCCATAATTACTATGACGTGAGTAACAAATTATTGGTTCTAATTGCCATATTTGGTTAACTTATTCTTGGTCCATATATGTAATGATATTCATATTAACTTAACCAGGTGTCCACTTCTTGATATTGAGCACTTCAAATCTGGGAAGCTACCATTGTGTGCGCCTAATAAATCGTACGCCAATACCTTGATAAGAGGGTTGGTAGAGGGAGAACAGCTCTCAGAGGCCGAAGCCATTGCTTACATAGACGCTGCTGCTAAATCATTATGATTTGCATAGGCTTTCTTAAAACAGTTCACTGGTTCATATTTTGTGTAGATAACCAGACCTTATTTTAGTCCTTCGACGCTCTACATATTTTGCGTAGTTTCGTAAATACATCGTGTGTGGGTGCTTTTATTTGCTACAAAGTTGATGCCAGTGTTGCATGTTTAAATGGATTGCAAGCATGCTTATTTTGTAAATGTTGACATTTGGTCGGTGACTGGAATATTGAATTTGAAAACAGGATTTGTCTAAATTATTGAATTGCTACTACGTTTATCACCAATGGCATCTAATTTTTCTTTTCGTCAGCAATATTTTGTATTGGTTATCGAAAATTTGAATTGCCTCAATAGTCTTGGTAATTATCCCTGCGAAATGGGTATAGACCTTGTAGCACCGTGGCTACCAATTTAGAGTTATTCCATCCTCAATTAAATTAATGTTATTTTGATTTATTTGTCTATTTTTATTTTATAGGACTTGAAGTTATTCGGTGCATTATTTCTTTGCAAAATTAATCTTATTTTTATACTTGGAAAAGATAAACGGTTTTTTCACCTATAGGGATTAGTGAAAAAAGTGCAACGAGTACAATAGTACAACTACAACTATAAACTTTTTTTTTTTATGAAAAGGAAAAAAATTATTGAATCAGACTCATCGTCTAACAAAATAGTGGCTAAAGAAAAGCAAGCAATGTTTGTGGCAACTCCTTCATAAGAATTATAGTGACCTTTGTTGATTAAAAAATCAGCTCAATGATTTGCTTTGCCATGAACATGAGAAATGAAAACATACAAAAGAGATGCAATATCGCGGAAAAGAGGGATGAGAAAAACATTCTTTGTTGAGCTGGATAGAACCAAACAATGAAACAATTTTTGACAAAGACTTAATTTATCTCCGGACAAAATCCAGATTACTAGACTTTTCCGTCTAAAAATTGAAGGGTTAACATAAAAAATACAAAGAGTTCCCAAATTGCATTGCTTGAGTCAAGATTCCTGTAAAAACTATGCATAAGTTACCGTGAGAGAGTCTCAGATAATTCCTCCATTCATTGAACCATTTCGAGTAGTTCAAGCAGCATCAATTAAATGAAGAGCCTTCTGAATTTTGTTTTGAAAAATTATATCTTCAAGTGAGAGATGGAAATAACTTGCTGATTGATTTTTAAAGGCTAAATACCACTTTTGGTTTTTTTAGTTTGATAGAATTCCCAAGTTAGTCATTTAAGTTTTGAAAGTTTCAATTTAGTCTTTTTAGTTTGACAGAATTCCCAAGTTAGTCCTTTAAGTTTCAAATAAGTCATTTTAGTTTGACAGAATTCTCAAGCTAGTCTTTTAAGTTTCAAACTAAAAAGGACCTATTTGGGTCCCAAATTAATCTTTTAAAAGACTAACTTGAGAATTTTGTCAAACTAAAAAAACTTATTTGAAACTTTTGAGACTTAACTTGAGAATTCTGTCAAACTAAAATGACTTTTACATTTGACTATTTTTAAATAAAAACTCCTCGGAAGACGAGTGTCTATTATGCCAATGGATTGGCTAAAAATATTCCAATTCATAACAAATCATAAAATTCTGAAAAATAGAATCATATATTTAATCATATAAAGATAGTTTTGAAAAATAAATACATGTCAACAAATACATTAAAATTCATAACAAATTTAAGCCTAAATCTCAACGTAGATCAAACTTAAAACCCGTGGAGTATAAACTTAATGAATGAAGTTTTTAATATTGTGTAGAAAAACATCTAAAAGTAGAAAAAAAAAAAATCCTTATGTTTAGTAAATGGGGGTAAGATCGTGATAATGTATTATTATACTCTTCACCATTCTGTAGTTCAAAAAACTATTATTCGTACGGTACCTAGACTCGTATCTGTATGGATAACAACTCCGTATCATATTCCATACTCGTATATGATGTCCGCATTTTAACTATCATAAATTAATAAACATCAAAATACAATTGTAATTGATAAAATAAAAATAAAAACCTAGTTTATAATTTATTCAAAAGTGCAACATGGATATAACATTTTCTAATACTATCGAATACCCTTCGGTTGGTTTCTTCTGCATTAATAGGTGAATGAGGTTGCTCACCACTTTGCTAGAGCAGCTGTATTCACATCAAGTCCCAAAATATTTTATCACCCCCTCCATGTATTGACTGACCCTTTAATTATTAATAAAATGGGTTGACTTTCTCCTTTTAAAAAAAGCTAACCAGATTTTCAAAACACACCAAATGAGTAAATACCGAAACAGTAAATTTATACTTTTTTGAATAGAATAAATTCATAAGCATGCAAGTAGAGGGAGGGGTGATTTTTGAGTGTTACAATCTGTACTAGTGGCCATACCCTTATTACAGATTTTTACCCTATTAATCGCAACTATTTTTTGGGTTTTTTGTGCGAACCCAATAGATCTCGATTCAATTGCCATCTGTAAACTATTTTCATAGACATTCAATCTTGTGCTTGCTAAGATTCCATTTCACTATTGTTTCCAGAAAATAGAATGAACTCCATCTGGTCACGGAAGAAAAACTACATCACTAAACCATAACATTGGATATCTAAACGCATGTTTTGTTTGGGAGATATGATTGATCAAAATGTTGTCTGACATACAGAGGGTGGGTTCTATTATGAACTGTGGCATAAATAACAACATGCTTTCTGCCGGAAGGCTGAGCTACAATTTATCTAAACACTATCGTAAAAATTAAAGAATGGACCAAAATTGAAGTAGTCACATATCTGGACCTGGAAAACCACTAGATGATACATTTGAAATGATTCATCCTTACTGTATTTTCCTTATCGACTTTTCATTGCTGCATGCCCAGAGTCGCTCAGATGTTTATGTAACTTATTCCTGAGAATAAAATCAAACAAAGTTATATAACAGTTTATCCTCACAGGTCACAACATAAACAATAATGAGAACAACTTGAATTTTGATGAGCAAGAGGGAGGAAATCTACCTTGACTCAAACTCCTGCTCACATGTCTCGCAAAAATGACCAAGATTTCTCTAATTCAAGATAAAAAATAAGAAATCAGAATAGAGCACAAAGGCTTCTGTTTAATTGGAAGACATGGAACACAACATAGCAAAATATACATATAACCAACGTTATCCTGGCTAAATGCCTCACATGTGTGAATTTAAAAAAACCACAGAATAATAAACAGGAAAATGGAAATCTGAACATGTCAAGATAGCAGACCTTTTAATTTCATCAAAATTAACCACACTTAGTAAAGCAAAAAAATTGGAAGCAAAACAAGGGTTTTCAAGTTAACGAAACTGCTAAAACAAAAACAGTATATTAGAACAGGTACAGCTACATACATATCTCAGTAGTCATGGCACAATACAGGAACAGAACAGGTTATTATATTCATAAAAACATACATTTGGTTTTCTTCCTCTGGTTGAAAGTTTTGATCTGGGTTTTGTGTTCTTTGAAGTTCCTTTTTTATCAACCGGTTGATTTGAAATCTTCTTCTTATCTCTACCCACCTGCTCATTCTCTTTACCGCCATTATCCTCATTTTCCTCGAAATATTGGGAACTAGACTCTTGTGCATAAGAATCACCATCTCCAATATTGATTACATTCTTCTCGTATTTGCCATTAGTAGGCACATTAGTTTCATCCCCATTTTTCCCACCCTTCTCTTTCTTTGCTCTACGTTTCTTTTTTGCAGGCTTTCGGTTGTTATATTCCATAGCACCAACCCCATCATTCTCATTCTCACTCTCAATTTGAGTTGGAGTTTCAGAAGCCTCGGGCTTGTGTGTTGAAGCACTGGGTTTTCTGCTCTTACGTCCAGCCAGCATTGCTTCAAGAACCCCAATTTCATCATCATCAACATCGTTACCATCATTCTCATCAAAATCAAATCGGCCCTTGTGCCCAGAAACCATTGTTTCAAGAACATCATTCTCATCGTCATCGTCATCGTCGTTAACAACAAAATCAACTGACGCACCAGTCTCCTCCCCATCTTTTGCATGCTCAGCATCAAAAAATTCATCATCGTCACCATCATCATTCAGCTCAACCCTGTTTGCACTCTCCTCTTCTGCAACATTAAGACTATCTCGAATCCTCTCCTCCAAATCATCAACCCTAGCTCCATCCTCCTCACTATCCAATCTCTCCTCGTCAACCCCTTCTCTTTCACTTTCACCTTCCTCGTCCCCCTCAGCTTCTAACTCCTCTTCATCATCAAGTGAATCCTTGAACTCGGCAACTTTCTCCTTATGCTTCTTACTCTGCTCATGATTCTTCCATTGCTTCTCACTCTTAAACTTCTTCCCACACAACACACAATAAAACTCCTTCTCATCTTTCTTCTCAAACTCATCATCCTCATACAAATCCTCAACCTCTTCCTCATCAACCTTAGCCCAATCAGGCTCCTCATAAGCCATAGCCCTCTCCTTCCTCTCCATCTCCAACTTCTTTTTCCTCTCCTTCTCCTCTTCTTTCTTCTTCTCCATCTCCAAATTCTTCTTCACCTTCATATCAATCACTCTCTTATCCCTTTTCTTCACAAAATCGGCCAACTTCCTCACAGTGTCATTATACTCCCTCTTCGCCTTCCTCCTCACCTTATTATTCTCTTCCTCCATCAACCTCCGCGACTTCCTATTCGGACCCGCCATAGCATCATACTCATCCGCCCAACAAAAATCCATAACCGTCGAAAATCCCAACCAATAACTATAAAAAGCCGTAACCTGCGCATAAGGACTATCCAAATTTCCCATAAGAGGAGCCTGTTTAACAGAATCAATCCCTAAACCTAATTTCTTAGCAAAATTAATCTCATTCGCCTGAATTTTATCAAACACATCAGAATAAACCTTATAGAAACCTTTACCGGAATCCGAAAACCCCGAATAAACGGTATTCGAGAAAAACGAAAACAGGTCAGGGACAACGGAATTAGACTTGGAATTTGGATCGGAGAAGAGGATTTGGGAACGGTGGGAATCGTACCAAGCGCGTTCCTTTGGATCAGAGAGGACCTCATAAGCGTGTTGTAGCTCCTGAAACTGAGCGGTGGCTTCGGATTGAGAGAGGCCTGATTTGACGAGCTTGTCAGGGTGGCGTTGGAGGGCGAGTTTCCGGTAAGCTGATCGGAGTTCTTCCGGTGAGCATTCGCGAGGTAGACCGAGAACTTCGTAGTGGCATCGCTTCGCCGTCGATGCCATTGTTGCTTCGATAAACAAAAGGGTTTCGTATTTTGTGTGCTTTTCGTTTTCGCAAAGTTACTCTGAGGTTGACGACGACAGAAGTCGAAAACAAACCGATTTGGGTTTTTACCCCTACTATAAATAAATTGAAATTGTTGTTTTTTTTTTATGAAATGTAATTTTGGTCGATTACTCCTATGAAATTAACAAAATTATTTCAATTACTTCTTGAAAATTGCGTAATGATAATCAATTTATTTCCTCTATCAGTCAATATCACATTTTGCAAATACATCATGAAGTTTTGCATTTATGTGCAAAATGTCTCCTAAACTTAATTGTGGAACATATTAGTTAAATTTTGACGATATACAACTATATATGTTTCCCGAAACAATCAAACATTAACCATGTGTTCTCATTCTTCTACCACCTTCTAATGTACCCAAAGCACAATTGTAGCCTACAATTTAATACTAGGACAACCTTAGAAAGTTGTGATTGTTCTTCTACTTTCTATAATATATTCTTATTCTTTCTATGCAATCTAAATCATCTCAAATCTATTGGATTGTAATAAATGATTCGAATGATAATTGTAATATTAGATTGTAATATTGTAGAGTTTAAAGTATTAAAGTTAATTGTTTGTCTTTAATATCTTTTGAGTTAAGGATAAGAAAAAAAGTATAAATTTTCAAGTTCAGAGGCACTTTGCACATAAATGTAAAACTTCAGGGGGCTATTTGCAAAACGTGATGTTCACTAACAGAAGAATTTGACGGATGAGGTAAATTAATTAACGTTGTTCAATTTCATGAGATAATTGAAGTTTTATTAATTTCAGGGGAGTAATTGACGAAACTTATAATCTCACTGGGTAATTGACTATTTACTCAATAGACATTAGTATAAATTATTATTATTTTACAAAATTAGTATATAAATTATTTGTTTTTTTTCGTAGATATATATCTATACCTTTCGTAAATAAATAAATAAATAAATAGTTACTAAAAAAATTAAAAAATACTAATAGAGTGGATTGTTTTTTATCCCACAAACTTATCTCACTTGGCACAACATGCAAAATATAAGTAGAGGTTCAAATTTGAGACATATCATTTAGAGGTTTAAATTTTAGACATCTTATTATACAACATGCAAAATATATGTAGAGGTTCAAACTTTATTCATCTTAAAAATAAGAAAGAGAAATGCTAGCAACACTCATTTTAACACACACTTTTTAACACACTCTTTTTGATTGGTTAAAATTCACATGGGACCCACCAAATTTATATGGGACCCACATGATTTGGTGGGACCCATGTGAATTTTATCTAATCAAAGATAATGTGTTTGAAAGTGTGTGTTGCTAGCATTCCTCAATAATTTTTTTTTGTTATGCACACGAGCTTTTGCCTTTGATTTGATGCGTCCAATTTAATCACTTATTATGCAATTGTAACATATTAAGATTAAGACTCCTGCCATGTGTTTTAGTTTTAAAGCGTTTTTTGTACATGTTTGGGACTCAAATGTTTAGGAATATTGGTTTAACTTCCTTTATTTTTGAGGTTTTACCTCTTTTTTCTTGAACTTATAGGTAATTTATAAACAACACTCAATCTAACACAATGTCTTCTATAAAAGACAATTGTGATGACTTACAGTGTTACACATGACCTAAAACAAACAAATACCTTGAAAATGTAATATCGTGTACTTGTGAAAAAAATTCATACTCTAAAATATGAAAAATACTTGAGTGAAATTAGATTTTAGTGACTTTGGTGAAAGAAAATTATCTCTTTTTTATCTTTTCCCTTCAAAAAAAGAAAATCATCTATCAATAATTAAAATAAATTATTTTGATGAAAAAGAATAATTGATAAGATAAAGTCTAATTTCACAAAAATTCAATGTCACCTAAGTGAAACACATAAAATATCAAATTTATCTCAATAAACCTAGCTTACTAGTATTTATTTATTTTGTAAATGGCAACTATGTTGTTCCATTGGCTTCCTCCACGATGAAGCTAAGCCAGAACCTTAATTTACAAACCAACCCATCAATCCAAACCAGAATTCATCATCTCCCTCTTTCACCAAATATTCCAACCTCTCATCTCTCCCTACCTCCCCTTCAAAAGAACAGGTTCAAATGCATTACTCTAAAAGCTACCAACGAATCAATTTCATTACCAACCATGTCAGAAATACTAGAATCATCAAGAGCTCAAAAACTCAACCTTCAGCTCCAAACTCTAGGACCCTTTTTCAGAATCACAGCAAGGAGTTTGGTAACAGATAATGAGCTTGGAAAAGCTGAGGGATTGGTAAGAATGTGGTTTGGAAGAGGTAACATTCTTCACTTGGATTCTATTAAACTTCAAAGAGAAACACTTGGAATGGAGAAATCAATATTTGGAATTGGTTTGTATATTGGAGCTGTTGCTATTAGACATGGATATGATTGTGGTTGCAAATCAGCTCAGTTACTTGCTATCAATGATTCTGATCTTTACCATTCTAAGGTCCTCTTCTTTCCAACCTTATCCTTAACTTCAGTCTTCACTTTGTTTTTTAGTGTTGGACTTTTTTTATTTATTTTGCTATAAAATTTAATAATTATTCAGTTATGATGATTATTAGTGATCATAACACATTACCTATGATGGTACATGGGACTAGTCCCAGAAGAGTTATTTGATTTTTTTTTATTTTTTTTTTAAAACAGTTGATTAGGTTCTACACAAGACTTGGGTTTAAACCTGTGTATGAAGTGACTGGCTCATCTGTTGGGGATCTAACTCACATGCTTGTCTGGGGAGGTGTTGGTACTCGCATGGATGCCAGCGTTGAAGAACTTATGATAAAATGGTGTAAAAGATTTAAGAAGACAAGTAAGTGATGGTGAAATCATTTCTTATTTATATGCTATAGCTATAGCATACAAAAGAATACATTATATATGTCAAGATATCTTCTAGCAAAGGATACTCATAATGTTTTCCTGTCCTAAATGTATGTCATGATAATTATATATGTAACATTTATTCATTGTTCATTTTTACATTTGGAAGTGTGATCTGCTGCCTCAGGTGTACGTGAAATACCGAAGTAGCATGCATTATACACCCAAAATTACAAGTTACAATGATCAATGTGAAGGACTACTATTGATGTATAGTTGTATATTCTTTCATTTTTCAATTGCCAAACCGCGCATATGTATTTACAGATTCTCTGGCAAAACAGGAGGTAACTTCTCAAGATTCTGAAGGTACGCTTTCCTATTTGAGGAATTGATGCAATCCTTCAGAAATAAGTTTAGTAATTTTCCTTGTGGAAAACAAATCTAGTTGTGGTTTTGGTGGAAAATTTGGTGCACAGATTCTTCAATTCTGTTGCTAAGTTAGATGGTCCACAATAAAAAACTCCTGTAATAGGAAATCCACATAGTTAGAACTTAGAAGAAGCAGTTTATATAAAAAAATATATATATAGGGCTTGGATGAAATTGAACTTGTAAATTATATATGTCTATTTCAATCATTAACTTAAATAATACAGAATGATGACAAAGTATGCTAAGTTAAGGACATATATAAGTTAGCATACTATTTTAAATAATACAGAATGATATTTTTCTCACCAATCTTAGCTCCCACATGCTTGCGAGCCAATCTGGGAAATATGTTGGACCAATTTGGTCGAGCAAAATGTGTGTGAATCTGAAAATTCAGAGACAGAATCACTATATTTTTTTCATAATTTGTCTGTATATATAATGGCCAAAGTTTAAGGATAAGATGCACTTACAGGAGTCCTAGAAACTATGTCAGTGCCATTCTTAGCATGATGTAAAGCTTGAATGACACTTAGCAAAGCCGAACGAACGTCTCCCTCGGGATATACACTAGTCAGGAAATTATGCATCTCCACAACCGACTTAAACATTACAAGAAAATTATAATGGTCAGAAAATGCTTGAAGATTTTAATTATGCACCTTTATGGTAAATTGCATCAGGCATACCTGCTGTTTTGTTGAATTTGCTATTTCCTTTATTACATCTCTAAACCAATCAAAGGAGTTTTGTTCTCTTGTAACCCAATATAAATATGCTTTTG
>Ga0099826_10001131_pt1 | contig 15271 bp, 12 predicted proteins | sample Mtrugardesep15_FD_76830 | JGI IMG/M metagenome (GOLD analysis project Ga0099826, IMG submission 76830) | Root nodule microbial communities of legume samples collected from California, USA - M. trunc garden sep15 | ecosystem: Host-associated > Plants > Roots > Nodule | place: USA: California... | reverse complement strand
TATGGAAAAAGAACCATATAAATTTATATTTAACCTATTATTATAGGTTCTCAAACGTGAGAAATATGAGAAGTTAGACTAAGTTGACCAGGTGTTATATATTCAAATAGACCTCTTGGACAAGTTGGAGATAAATTAACTCATGTAAGTGGTTGTTCCCACTTACCTCATTACCCATGGAAAATGCTACTTTTTTAGAAAAATAGCACAAAGAATTTTTCAAGACACAGCTGACAAATTTTAATTGCATGATTCATTTCTTCACTTCCTATTTTTAAGCCACACCTCCTTGAATTGTGGCAAATAGTGCATTGCGATTGATTGCTCTTTATTCTTGAAGAATTCTTGATATTATTTTTCTAGAGATATAACATTGCTCTTATCCATGACTGCCATATGAACCGAACAAAGAATTTCGTTTAGCTAAGAAGAACCCTATCTTCTCACTTCAATAGTTTATTTTGTGTTTCTATATTTGTATCATATGTAGGGGTGATCTTGAACATGGGCGGAAGAGACGGCCATGAGCACCATATTTTAGGGCACCGATATTATTATTTTTACTTAATAGTTAGTTTCAATAGTTTATATATTTTGTGTTTCTATATTTGTATCGCATGTAGGGGTGGCCTTGAGCATGGGCGAAAAAGACGGCCGCCCTGATCACCATCTTTTAGGGCACCAATATTTTTTTATTTTTTTTGGTCAAGTAGCTTAGTGGCTAGAGTTCACACAATTTAATTGTGGAGAAGTGGGGTGTCGGGGTTCAAACCCCGGCCCCTGCATATAATATATGCAATATTCCTACCAACTGAGCTAAGCTCATGGGGACTATTCTCTTTTTTTTACTATTATTATTTTGAGGAACGCTATATAGTGCGAAAGACTACAGTACGGGATGCACACGATGCATGCGGACGGTGGAGTTAATATATTTAAAATAATAAATAAAAGCTGAAATATTTTACAATCTAAAATATACTTGACGGCTTATATGCATTCGTTGATTTTCGTTGCTGCCTTTCCCATACCAAGAAGCTTTTCCCTGTTAATTTTAGTAATAGTTAGTACTATATAGATATTTTTTTAACTCACTTTGATAAATTATATTTAAAATATATTTTTAGAGAGCCTTAATTGTGAAAACTTGGTTTGTCTAAATACTTACTTACTAAGGTAATTTCTTTTAAACTTAATTCACTAAATTTAAATAATTTTTAACTCGCTTTTACAATCATTACAATAGTTTACATAATAATAATAAAATTAAAACTTGAGGCATAAGAAAAATAGAGATTTTCAGACTTAAAAATTCAAACTTTGATATGAGCGGAAAAAGAAACCGTTTTTGCCGTTAGGAATTCTGTTAGTTAGGTGGTTATGCCCTATGGTAACTTAGTAGAATCAGCGATTGAGTTATATGCTTTCTTTTCCTTTCAATAAACAACTTTCTCTTTCTAGTCAAACAGTTACACAGAAACCTAACAAACACAAATGGAGACTCAATATGACAGTTTGTATTCCACATTGAGCAAGATTGAGACCAAGAAGGGAGTTGGAAAATTGCTGAGGGAATTCGAGTCAGCAATGCAGCGAATGGATGACTTAGTTGATCTTGAAATTAAGAAGGATCCACAGTCAGAAAAAATACCATACTTCCTCAAAATCAAGAGTTTGATAGGTCAAGAGGTAGATGCTCAATATAATAAGGATGGATCTAAACATGAAGGCCTTTTTTGCATTTCTGCTGATGAGAGAGGAGAGTTCAAAGGTACAGTTGATTTGTTTTCCATTAATCTCTTTTTTGAACTCTGGGTCTCATATCTATGTAGTAAAAATCAGTTCTTTTTATTATTCATTTGAGTCAACATGTTTTTTGTTTTTCCTTAAACTAATTATTTGACCATGTTTGTATATATTGAATGATGACTCATGAGTATTCCCTTTGTATGTTTAGAAATTCTTTTGAAGCAAGAAAGAAAGGATGAGAATGGTGAAACCTTCATATACACACTGAGTATTTCAACAACTGAAGGTTCTGCTCCTTCTATCCTTCCTCTTGAAGAAAATAGGAACTTGGTGAATATTGAAAAAAATTCATCTGGTGAAGGTTCTTTTGCTCTTTCTAGCCTTTCTCTTGAAGAAAATAGGAACCTTGTGAATATTGAAAAAATTGCATCTGGTGAAGATACAAGGACTACTTTAATGATTAAAGGCATTCCTAGAAAGTAAGACAACTAAACTATTTGGTATGTGTTGCCATCAATTTTGTAGTATGAATTTTATGATTAATTTTGCTTTTTATGAAATCTTTGAAGGTACACTTCCCAGATGTTGTTAGATGAAATTAATAAGAACCACCAGGGGAATTATGATTACTTTTACTTGCCGGTTAATAAAGTATGTTGCACATTCATATATTGTTAATTAGGGATTTATAGTTTATATATATATATATATTTCTAAGATGACTTATTTTTTAATGTGTTTTTTTCTTGCAGCGAAAGAAGTATAATGCGAGTTATGCTTTTATCAACATGGTCTCTCCTCTGGAAATCATCTCCTTTTATCAGGTTTTAATTATATACCTTTTGTTTTGCATTTATGGTTAATGTTTCAAAAATGGGGAAGAGGTAGGTTGAGGGGAGTCTTGTAGTTGCAATGGTGTTGGATCCTTAGTGCTTGAGTTTTTATGCTGTTTGAGTGTTTCAGATATTGAAGTTTATGGTGATGGTATTTACAAAAGAGAGAATTTATGAAAGCACTAAAAGTTCTTTTACGTTTCGTGTGGACTAGATAATTTTTATTGGTGCAAAAAATAAAATAAAAGTCGCTAGTTATTCTGATAGTTTCTATTGAATTTATTGCATATGCTTAAATATTAAGAACTTTGTTGTGGAAATAGGATTTTCATGGGAGAAAATGGGACAAGTTTGATGGCAAAGAGGTTACTTCATTGGTATATGCAAAAACTCAAGGAAAAGATGCACTTCTAGAGGATTATTATAGCAGGACTCCAAACTTGATGGAAAGGGACCCGCAGTTTAGTCCAATCGTCTTTTCAAAGGGCCAAGAGCAGGTATTATTTAATTTTGATCTGTTTGATTATGTAATCTTCCGGAATTCCTAATGTTACATTACATTCTCAAGTCTTAACTATCCTTGTTCATGTAAAACTTTGAACAGGATAATATCATTCCACAAAAGATAGGAGAAGAAGAACAGCAAAAGTAGTTTAGTTGTTCAAACTTGAGTGTTCTATGAACTTCATTCAGAAAGTACCTAGTATTAATTGTTGCATTGGTAGAAGAAGAGGCACATGCAGAAGATAAAGCTGAAATTACAGATGAACTTTTAAGAAATTGCAGAAGCCGGTTAGTTGGTGTTTAGAAGAACATTTGTGTTATACTACCGCATGCATGCCAAATTGTCTTTTTGAGGATATTAATACTTGTATGTACATACATATTTTCCAATATATCGAAAATACTTGTAATTGAACTGGTTTCTTGTTATTTAATCAGGATGTTGTAAATTAAAGGGTAAATATATTGAAATACGGGAATTTCTTTTCATGTGCTGTTTTTTTCCCCACTCTTCTCCTATATGAATGTGTCATCTTTTTTGAAGGAGTGTTCATGTTGCAGTTTCGATCGTATTTGAGGAAAAAATAAAAATTAATACTAAAAATATATAGGTAAAATGCATTTAAAGGTCTTTTAAGTTTTTCGTTTTTTCTCAAGGTGGTCCTTTAATTTTCAAAAGTCCCAAACAAGTCTTTTAAGTTTCAAAAGTCTCAAACAAGTCCTTTTAGTTTTTGAATCGTTTTAAACAAGTCCTTTTAGAGGATGATGGTGATGATTCAGATGACAGCAACAAAGAACATTATCCACCATTTGCCATGCCTAAAAAGATGACTAATTTTAAGTGGGTGTTAGGAGCCAGATTTGGTACCAAAGATGAGTTCAAGGAAGTAATTACCAACTATGTTATCTACAATAAAACTTGTTTGAAACAATTCAAAAACTAAAAGGACTTGTTTGAGACTTTTGAAATTTAAAGGATCACTTTGGAAAAAATGAAAAACTTAAAGGACCTTTAGATGCATTTGACCAAAAATATATGATATCAGTTTTGTTCAAAGGATTCATTAAAAGAAACCGATTCAATTTGATCCAATTTCATACAATTGACTTATAGATTGGTTGTTGGACATCCAAACACATATAATCATATTTGATATTGTGCGGTTTATGATTTTCTTGGATGAGTTTGGAGTTTTAACTTATATATGTTTGAATTTGAACGCGCTAATCATTTTAAATTTAAAAATTTGAACACCCTAAACATGTCAAGTGTTAATTGTCCAAGTTATCTTGAAATTCAATAACTACTTAATAATATTGATATATGAGAAAGCTACAAGCAAGTGTTACTCGCAATGAAGTAATGAGAAAAAATAGGGTGTCACACAAGTGTTGCACGGGTATTCATTCTAGATATATATCTGGTACGATTAAAGAAATTATTTTTTATGATCAAAAGAAGAATTTAATGGACATATACTATTTGTTTAAGGAAAATATTAACGAGTGTTTCTAGAACACTCTTTAATCATCAAAAGTGGTAAGATTTTATGAAAGTTTGTGTATTTATTACATTGGAAATTAAATAATAATTTCTTTATTAAGAATGCTTAAAGAGTGTTTCGGAAAATCCTGTAAGTGTAGCCCAGTTGGTAGCTACAAGAGATAATGTGTGTGAATCTAGCCACTAAACTATTTAACCAAAAAAATAAATAAAGAGTGTATCAGAAATACTCGTCGACAAGATTCTTTGTTTAAAATAGTTTTATACTAAGGTGATCACCATTTTTTCATGTCATACTATCCGTTTGAAACCAATTTTATGGTGGGTTATATAACAATATAGTGACTTTTTTTTATTGAATGTTTATGTAAAACTGTTCTATTTTTTTTCTGTGTTGTTGTAGGTAAGAAGAAGTGACAAAACACATTAAAATTCACATAAATTGTTTTCATATCTATTAAATCCAAAAGAAAATACAAATTTAAAAAAGATATCTATCACTTCCTTTGCCGTCATAACTAAAATCCATAGCTTCATTTTTATCCAAAAATAGCGTGTCATTCAGGGCATTTGTTAAATAATATACAGCGATAGATTGACATGTTTACGACAAATTGAGTTGTACACAACAAAAAAATAAAAAAAAATGTTTCCTAAACTCATTTTGCTATTTTTATGCTGCTTCTAGATTGGTCATAAAATGCTTTGCTGTTGTCATTGCTGTTAAATCTATTTCAGTTCAAACAAAGGCATTTTCAAGCACCAATAAGTTAGGTAAAAAAATAAACATCAATGAGTTGTCACTAATTTTAACCAATGACCCTCATGGCTTCGCTAACTAAATATTCACTTCCCCAAAGCATATAAATATATAGTTCCATTTCTCTTTTTGCTTTGAGCCAACTCCAATAACAACTTTAATCAACATTCTTTTAAGGCTGATCGAGTTTCTTTGATCAAAAGAAGGACAAGGGAACAAGGGTTAGTTTTGTCAATTACAACTTGTGATTAATATTGATTAATTATATGGCAAGGAAGAAGGTGAAGATGAGAGGCATCCAAAATTGTGGTGAGGTAGCTCCCTGCTCTCATTATAACCCCTAAAAAAAGTTCTAAATTTTCAAGGTTGGAGCCTATCATTGAAGAAGGACCTGAGAGCTTCCAAATTATGCCAAAGAGAATGTTGTTTCTTGTTCCCACTTTCATTTCCTGTGTCTCATATTTCTTGTTGTACAGATATGTCAGTGGCTTAATTAAATTAAGTTGATGACATATTATTATGAATGTGTTAGTGCTTTTGCACACCGAGAAAATGTGTACTTACTAATTATATCATATTAGATTAATTCAAATTGAATGATAATTTTCTTGGGATTAATTCATTAGTTTGTTTGTATTTTTTTTATTCTTTTTTTGGCATCATATGCCAATATTCAACTCTGAAAAAATATCCCTCATCCCTCAACTCCGAAAAAGAAAGTAAGCAAACAATATGTTTTAGATAATAGCTAAGGAATGATTCCTAATTTAAATTAAACAATATGTTTAAAAAAAAACATATTGTTAGACCGGCGTTGTTATATGGTACGGAGTGTTGGACGATTAAGAGTCAACACGAGAATCAAGTAAGTGTAGTAGAAATAAGGATGTTGTGTTGGATGAGTGGTAATACTAGACATGATAAGATTAGGAATGATACCATTAGAGAGAGTGGGGGTAACACCTATAGTAGAAAAGTTGATAGAAAATAAGCTTAGATGGTTTGGGCATATTGAGAGAAGACTCGTAGATGCCGTTGTAAGAAGAGTAGATCAAATAGATGAGAGTCATGTTAAAAGAGGTAGATGAAGACCTAAGAAAACTATTAGAGAAACCATTAGGAAGGATTTAAAAGTCAATGAGTTGGACTCAAATTTGGTTTATGATAAAAACACTATGATGTAATTTGATCCATGTAGCCGTCCCCACTTAGTAATTTGGTTGTTATTGTAATATGTTTTAAAAAAATTTAACTTCACTTTTCAGAATTTACGTCTATTGGAAAAAATAAGAGGTAAAAAAAAAAACTACTATTGCATCAAAACTAGACTATTGACCAGTGCGACGCACGAGTCTTCTCGACTATAATAGAGATCAATAACTAATCTTTAACCCGTAAGATCATGGGTCAATCAATAAACGCAAATTAGATTATTAGAGATACAATATTACAATCAAATGATAATAAAAAAAGTTATAAAGAAAAAAGATAAAAAGAATACAAAATTATATTGTTGCACGTGTCAATTTTATTTATTACTTTTATAATTAAACATAAAAAATTAATGCAGTTCATGGAAAAAATTTTGTTTTGAAAAATATTCACGGTTATTAAAGAAAGAAATGAAAAACATATATGATGCAAATTTAAAGACAAAATTTTAGGATAGAATTATTCCAAACTTAATAAAGAATTAAAAGAGGGAAAAAAAGTTGATTAAGAGTTAGCCAAATTAATAAATTGGGATAAATGACCAACATTAAATTTTTCAATTAACAGATAAATTTTGAGTTTTGACGCACAATTCTCTTTCCTCTTCAAAGAACTTGACCCACACCATCTCGCTGCCTCTCTCTCATCTCTCACAGCTGAAATCCATCGCCGTCGCCGTTGCCGTCGTCTGCCACTTTTCTTAATCATGGTTTAGTTTGGGGTGTAAGTTGGATCGGAGACACTGTCTTACCTCAACTAACCGCCGGCAATCTCGCCGGAGTTGGTCATCGGCCTCCTGAAACTGTAAGAATTCCTTCACATTTAATATTTGATCTGTTATAATAAATCAGGATAAAATTGGGTTAACTCTTGTTTAATTGTACAAAAACAGTTTTGTTGGACTATTGTGTTAAATACAAAGATTCCAGCATGGGAAAAGAGAAACTAAGCTTCAAAGAACTCGACGACTCTAGTAGCCGGAAAACAGCTCTCTGGTGGTTTTTTCTGTTAGTTGCCTGTATAAAACTTCTCCTTTTTCCGTCTTATCGTAGTACAGACTTTGAGGTGCACCGCAATTGGCTGGCATTGACACACTCGCTCCCTCTTTCGCAATGGTACTATGACGAGACCAGTCCGTGGACTCTAGATTACCCTCCGTTCTTTGCATATTTCGAACGCTTTCTATCCATTTTTGCTTATCTTGTTGATCCTAAAATAGTGCACCTTCAGGAGGGTTTGAATTATAGCTCAAATACGGTGGTTTATTTTCAAAGATTTACTGTCATATTTTCTGATTTGTCTCTTCTTTATGGGGCTTATAGACTTACTGGGAAATTGGATTCGAGAAAGCAAAAGTTGATTTGGTCGTTGGTTATTTGGTCACCGATGCTTTTAATAGTGGACCATGTGCATTTCCAATACAATGGATTTCTCATTGGGATTTTGTTGATTTCACTTTCGTATTTGGAGGAAGGAAGGGATTTGTTAGGTGGCTTTGTTTTTGCTGTTCTTCTGTGCTTTAAACATTTATTTGCAGTGGCAGCGCCTGTGTATTTTGTTTATTTGTTGAGGCACTATTGTTGCGGTGGAATCGTAAAAGGCTTTAGTCGACTCTTGATTATGGGAGGTTTAGTTGCAGCAGTGTTTGCATCTGCATTCGGGCCCTTTTTCCATCTTGGACAGGTAAATATGATTTTTAGACTAATTCATTGTTGATCATTAATATGCCCATATTTGATATTGTTTCTCCCATGTTTCTAAATTCTTGCACTAAATTGATTGCTATTTCCAGAAAAAAGTTATACAGGAGTTTTAGTAGTTTTGTTGAGTACCATACCATTTTCTCCCTTGTTTTGTTGAAATCGGGTATGTAGGACGACAACCTCCACATGCTCTGATGAGCAAGATTTGAAATTAAAAATGAAGCCCTATGTGAAATGATACGGTAGATGAATGTTTAGGAGCATTAAGTTACATCATGACACTCCGTAATTACACGGTTCAGGATAACAGCATGCCGGAACAGGCCCTACTCAATGGGAACAAGGCTTATTGATGTTCAAATACTATGTTATTACTCAATTAGTCGTATTCTATTAGCAAGACTGGGTTTGTACTAGCAGTACTAGTGCCGGACCTGATTTCAAGTATAAATAGGAATATTAGTTTATGATATTGTATTACATTGAAACTAATCAATCACATATTCATTATCGTTATCCATTTTTCTCCCATTTATTTATCACATACTTCGTATTCCAACCCTGCAAGTTCAGCAGTTTTCACTAAGGTCTCTTGTGAATGTGTGGCATGTAACAGAACATTTGATTGCTAACCACAGAAATAAATGTTCGAAGATATGAAAGTTGTTCAGGGTAAAATCATAAGTGGAAGCACTTCCAATTAGCCATAACAAGAAATTTAAATTAAATAACCTTGTGAGTTATGTATCCAAATAAGATTATTGCATGAGAAAGTGTTATACTATCTTTTCACTAGTTTTTCAATTGTGAACAACCGACTTTGCATGCTCATGTGCGATTGAATGACATTTATCCCTCCTTGTTAAATTCTTGTATTACTTCATTTCACTCAGTAAAAGTGAATAATTTCATATACTCCTCGCATAATTGATTTTTTTGGATTGTTCAAATCATGAATTGCAGATACAACAAGTCATCCAACGGTTGTTTCCATTTGGCAGGGGGCTTTGCCATGCATACTGGGCCCCAAATTTTTGGGTGTTCTATATCATGTCAGACAAAGGACTCGCCTTCATACTCAGAAAACTTGGGTTTAATATCCAGACACCAGCAGCTTCATTCACTGCAGGGCTAGTGGGTGATTCCTCGCCTTTTAGTGTTCTACCTCGGGTAAGTTTTACGTTCATGTTTTTTTGTTCTCTGAATAAATTTGTTAGTTGCTCAATAGAAAAAAAAGCACACAAGGGATTATTATCACCTATGTTAAACTGATCCCATTCTTGCAATAGAATAGAATACATGATTAGAGTGCCTTATTTGCTGCCTGCTTTTCATTAGTATTAGGAGAACGCTGTTGTTATATTTAATCACTTCAAGCTTGTAATCATGCACAATGACCAAAGTCATACAGATTGAATTTTTTTTTTTTTTATCTTGTTGAAAAGTATAACTGATTTACAGAATGATCCTCATCTCATTTTGTAAGAATAGAAATATAGATTTATAAATGTAAATTGTCACATTGCAGCCGAGAGTTGGTAACTCAAAATAGCTACAGTTCAACATCAAAATATGATATTCGTGAAACATTACAATTGGTGGTAGTTGAATGCATAATTTTAGTTCATTTTACATACTCTAAGCTAGCCATTGCAACGCCTGAGATGTTGTTGTTCAATTGATGTTAGATATCGAGCTTGATCATTGGTTGTTCATATTGACCAAAAATATAAACATTGATAAAAAAAATATGAGCAAACTCTAAATTTTGTCCCCAACAAAATCGAGACGTTATAAATATAAATGTTCAAATGACAGGCAGAACTTGGTAGCTCAAAATGGGCCCCAGGCTTACGTTAAGAAGTGATATCTGTGAAATATTATGTTATAATTGGTAGTAGAATGCATAATATAATCTTTTACATTTTACACATTTTTAGCCAGCTGTTGCGACTTCCGAGATCTTTTCAATTGACGTCCGCAACTGAGCTTGATGACTGGTTAATGTCTGTGTTTAGTTTTAACACTTCACATTTTGTCATTCAAATGTTTCATTAAAATATTCACTTTCTTGTCAACTAATATGCAGATCACTCCATCCGTGACATTTATAATGGTTCTGCTTGCCTTATCTCCTTGTCTTTTCAAGGCTTGGAAGAATCCACAGCCACAAAGGATTACTAGATGGATATCATATGCGTATACCTGTGGTTTTCTTTTTGGGTGGCATGTGCATGAGAAGGCATCACTCCATTTTGTAATTCCACTCGCCTTTGTTGCAGCACAAACCCCGGAGGATGCAAGACATTACTTTTTGTTGTCAATAGGTATGCTGCTAATGCTTGTTAATTTGTTTGCTAACTTATAATGTTATCTTTTTCTTCTGTTTTTTCTCTTTAATATGAAAGTAACATGATCAAAAGCATGTCATTTATGCCCTAAACTTTCTTATTCCCATTGGTAATTTCATTGATAATTTTATCGATAATGAGGTCCATAACCAATTATTAAAATAAAGTTTGGAGCCTTAACTTGGCTATTTTTATGGTTTAGATTCTTATTTTTATTTTTGGGTTGTTCTGTGACCATCTTTCTATTAAACTTTTATCAGATGATTCTTATTATTTGGTTGCTATGTGACCATCTTTCCTTATGATCTTATTAAAGTGAACTTCAAACAGGGATATTGATGCCTTGTGAAATGGGTGAAATTACTATCTCTCTTTTTGTGATGTCTGAGTTTGAGTTGGTTCTGATTGCATTCCTGATAGTAACTTATAATTAGTTGGATAAAACTATCAGAGTGAACTTGTCTGTAAAGTAGATTGATCAAGCATAATAAAAGATTAAGGAAAACCAAGAAGCAATTATACTTTTCAGTTGCCGATAAATATTTGTTATGATGAGTGAGAATGTTTATGGATGCAAAAAAGAAGCAGAAGTTTCTAATCAATTTTTTTTTATATGCTGTGTGTGCAGTATCCTGCTATTCTCTTTTTCCACTACTCTTTGAGGCACGAGAGTATCCTATCAAAGTTCTGTTGTTGCTTCTTCACGCCATTTTGATGTGGTCAGGCTTTTCAGCACAGTTTTACGACAGGGCTGAAACAAGAGTGTCAATTGCTCACACGAAGAAAAATGCTGGCCAATTTGAATCTAAAGGTAGTTTAAGTGCGGATACGAGGAATAATGGTTTTGTTATTGTCTTGATTGAGAAGATATATCTGGTTGGTCTTGTATTTGTAGAGATATGGGGCCAATTTTTACACCCTCTGCTTTTGGGTGATAAGCTTGCATTTCTTCCCCTTATGTTGATCTCTGTATACTGTGCTTTGGGAATCATGTATTCTTGGATATGGCAGTTAAGATCCATAGTTAAATCTCATTAACTTCTGGTTTGTTTGTGGTCATATTAAATTTTCTATTTGTGGACTTTTTTATAAGTAGAATTTTAAGTAATTTTCTTTTTCCAACCAAGTTATTACTTGATATGAATATTATTAAACCCTAATTAAAAATTTATTTAATCATGCTGCCTCTGCCTCAAGTTCTATGGAATTATAGTATAGCTAGACATATAATCAGGTTATGCCTATATTCCTAACTATAATGTTGGCATTACTGGCAAAAGAGGATAAAGCTTTGCATATCAGCTTAATATGTTTGAATCCTTCTGCTGGGTCAGCAATTCTGTATGGAATGTGTATCCAAACACACAATGAGTAGTTTGTGTAGAGAGATTTTCTTGAAAGTGTTCCTTTTGTCTGAATTTGATCTGTTGACGGATAACCTTAAAATAAATCATTCAAATTATTGTATTTTCATTTTTAACAGAAACAAAGTTAACAGAGGTGACAATGGTCAATGGATCTATTGCATTGCATTATAATCGTGCGAAGTTATCATTTATCAACCATAGTTAAAAATCTTATGACCTAAATTATAATTATGAGATACGTTAGCACTACCTCACATTATAGCCTATGTAGTGAGAGTTTAATTTCTATAGTAGGGAAATTGAGTGACTTCACAAAAATGTATAGATAAGGAAAAATGATCACTTGATAATTCTTACTATAGAAAAGAAATTATACTTTGGAAATTATATTCTCAACAAGAATGGTCACTATATTATCTCTGCTCTACGAAGAAAAGAAATACACAGCCTCTTCACCGAAAAACATCCTATGGCCGTCGCCACTTCTTTGTTTTTTTTTTTTTGAAAGAAACAAGCTTAATGCATTTCATTAATAATAGAGAATTCAATACAAGATTGGGATGTTGGAATGAATACGGAAACTAGCTTCCAACAGAGCCGTCTTAGCTAAGCTATGGGCAACTTCGTTTGCTTGTCTCATAATGAAACTCACATTAGAGTTTATAAGATCAGTACATAGCAGGTGTACACAATTATTAGTAATAACACTAAAATCAGAAACACCAATCTGCTTTCCGTAGATGCTATCCACAACCGTTTTTGAGTCTACCTCAAAGTCCACATTGAGAAGATGTAGGTCCCTTGTCCATTCCAATGCTTTTAACAGACCAATTGCTTCCCCAATATCAACATCAACGATAGGAGAAAACCATTCAGTGCGAGCTAGTACAAAGGCTCCTTCCTCATCTCTGATACACATACTTATACCTACTCTATTAGTAGCTTCGCAGAAAGAGGCATCGGCATTGCATTTATATCTACCTGGAGAAGGCTTTACCCAAGTGACATTTTGCCTACTAGTATGAGGAGTTGATGCCGTTGTTTTCAAATCTTGCGCATTCTCCCAACTAGCTAACAGAGTTGTGGCTCTATGGCAAATTGCTTGACAATTTTCAAAAACTTCATTTCAAACCTTATTATTACGGTTCTTCCATATACTCCACATAAGAGTGCCAAAGAGAGGAATTTTGGAAATTGGGATTCGCTGAAAAATGTCGAAGAAAACATTGGAAATGTTCCCAACATTTGACGTCGCGGCTGCGAACTCGTTCCATAGCCCTGAGTGTTGCCAACATTGCGTGCTTTTTGTTAAAGACCATTTTATTTCTCTCAAGAAATGATGCCTGTTTGTTTTTTATTTTTTATTTTATTTTTTTATATATGATTTTTGTTTTAATAACAATAACAATGAAGGTGTCTCTTAGTATTATAGTCAGGAGCATAGGATTGGGGTGGTTTGGGCTACCCAAAGAAAAATATTTTGTTTTAATAAGTAGGTAAAATTTATATTTGATCACCCTAGTAATATAAATTTTGCTATCTCAAATAAGTTTTTTTTTGAGTCAAATATTAGTAGAAACAATAAAATCAAAAGATTATCAGTTGATTGTTAGATTTATTTTCATTTTATTTTGGCACTTTCAGTCTCTTCAACAAATGTTTTAACTTATAAGATAAATTAATTTGGCCCCCCTCATAATATTTTAGCTAGCTCCTTTAAAAAATATATTTTAACTAGCTTATAGCTTTGAAGAAGGATATAACACACACATTTTTAAAATTGATGGCATTAGTTGATCATTTATACATAAAACTAGGAGGGAGTAATAAAAATGGAGTTATCAATTAGTTTTAAGGAATAAAGATGAAGATGAAGATGGAAAGTAGGAGGGAAAAGAGTAGTAGTACTAGTATACAATAGAAGGAATGATGATGACACTATAATAAGGGATGATATTACGTAGATGTCCAATTGGGAGGTAACCAGTTCTGACGGTCAATAGCAATAGTTGGTGGTCAACAACGATGTTGGCAGTTGCTAGTTACAGTACTTTCAAGTTTGGACCCTTGATCAGAACCAGGCTTTGGTGTAGCTGGGTTTTGATTACAATGTCACATTTGTATACTGGAAATAGTACAGGGTTAGTGCTAATTAATTGTACACAATCTCCATTGATTGAGTACTTCAAATTGTGAGCATAGTTCAAAGTAGTCTCTGAATTTTACATATTAATACATCTCTATAATTTTAAATGGTTCCTCAATTAACTTTCTCAATTCTACAAATTAGGTCCGCATAATGTTATATCACCCGATACTATATGTTATTTTGTGTCAACTTTAGAGTTGTCGCTACGTTATATCCAATATAGTCTGTCTCTTTGACGATCACTAGTCACGACAAGGAACTTGTGTATTTTTTTGGGTACAAAGAACCTGTGTGTTTCTATGCAGACACTTCTTTGACAGTCATGAGTCCAAGTATGCATCCCCTTAGTGGCTCCATAAATATAACAGAAGTTTTTTTTTTTTTAAAAGAATAAATATAACAAGAGTTAAAGTTGGTAAAAAAAAGTATAATTAATTAAAGAGTTAATTTTTCATTTAAAAATCATTTAAAAAGACAAATATTTATGATAGTCGTGACCCTCGATTAATAAAAATATCAAAAATAAAAATCGTTTGTTTCCTTTTGCATGAGCCTCAAAATGTTCTAATGGGCACGTACGGAAATGCTGCCAAAAGTGTTACCTTACTATGGTTTTCTTTTTCTTCCATTTTTGAGTGATTTTGAGCATTAGAAATTGTTTTTCTTTTTAACGTAAATGTGTCATTAATATCGATTGTCACATGTTCATTGTATTATATCACAACATATGATGATAGAAGTTATGGAATGAACCATTTTGATAGACACATTTTAATTTTAGGGATTCATTTGCGAATTAGCAAAAATCATTGACAACTTTAGAGAATACTCACAATTTCATGTACAAATTTGCCTCTCCACTTCAATAAGAACATCCATTATTCAAACATATCACAAACTATTGTAATTTGAATCTTTAAATCAATTAAGTATATATATACTCCATCCGATCTCTATTATTAGCAAAATAAAAAATATTTTTAAATTTATTGAATAATAATTGATGTATTTAGTCTATATTATAGACCCAATACACATTATTTCTTACTATTATACATTTCCGTGAAACTGATTTACATGGGATGCATACCCCTCAATCTCATGTATCATTGTCAAAACTCTTTTTTTTTTTTTTTTTT
>Ga0099826_10001130_pt1 | contig 15276 bp, 4 predicted proteins | sample Mtrugardesep15_FD_76830 | JGI IMG/M metagenome (GOLD analysis project Ga0099826, IMG submission 76830) | Root nodule microbial communities of legume samples collected from California, USA - M. trunc garden sep15 | ecosystem: Host-associated > Plants > Roots > Nodule | place: USA: California... | reverse complement strand
TTTTTTATTAATATATATATATATATATATATATATATATATATAATTCTTTTTTTAACATAATGGGTAAATAAAAAATGTTATTTATAATCCAATGATGACATCTCTTTGTTGAAAAACTAGAGAGGAATAAGATCTAAAACTATGCCTGAGTAGGTGGTTGTATTGCTTTCAAAAGCTGTAGGAGTTAAGGACCATTCAATCTGCATCTATTTATCATTTTTTTTCACCCAATGTTTTTCTATTGCCCCAATTATATGGTAAGGCATATAAGGAGTACAAAAACTAAAATTGGAATACGGTCTAACAATAATGCATAATGTATTAAATGAACTTTTCTCAATGTATGTCTATGGTTATGATTTTGGTTTTGGGGGGTTTGGTTTTTTGTGGTAGGTCAGTGAGAAGTCAACATTTTGGTAGCTTTGGCGGGTAAGTTTGTTTTCTTTTAGCTAGATAGAGAACACACCTCTGTTTGTGTATAAAGGAAATAGTTATGTTCTTTCATTCCAAATGACTCATCGAAAGAAAGGGTACTCTTATTTGGCTTAGGGAAAAGGTAATTCCTAACAAGTAATGAAAGAAAATGTACTATAAGAAAAGCATGGTAATGAATGGTACGGTTGTTAGTTTGTTGTCATGAGAAGAGGAAGAAATTAGGAATCAGAATCTCACTGTAAAGACGTATCAATGGAAGAAAGTGGTCCGTTTTAGAGGGATTTGCCAAAATCCATGGAAGAAGCTTCGTCATTGGTGGGACAAAGGGGACCGGGGGGGTGAGGTGGGTGTTCCGGCAAAAGACACTTCAACGCTCAAATTAACATGTGATAGAAGAAATGATCATCGAAGGAGTAAGGTGCACACAAGACCTTTAAACCATGTCAAATCACTAAAAACAAACAATTCCTTGGACATGCTATACATTTTACAAGATGTAGCAAGGATCACTTAGGGGTATAGTGACTACGGACGCTTTGGCGAGGAGAAATGAGACCATCGATAAAGAAAAGCACAAGAACTGCCTCATTTGAGTTAATTCAATTTGGTTTTGGCTAATTATGTTTGCAGATAGAAACTCTTCTAGAATATGAAAGAACATCAAGAAAACATGTAGTGAAACTTTGCACAAGAGAAAATTGGAGCTAGATATGGATATATCATCATTCATCAGGAAAGAAAGTTTGTTGCAGACATAAGAATGGAAATATGTCATACAACACCCCCACTATTTGTTGTTTAACCCCCCGAACAATCCTTTTAATATGTCCAAGCTCATATTTACTAACTCTAAAGTAGTGATTCCGGCAAAGGACACTTCAACGCTCAAATGAACATGTGATCGAAGAAGGAAAATGCACACAAGACATTTAAACCATGTCAAATCACAAACAAACAAAAAAAAACAATTTCGTGGATGTGCTATACATTTTACATGATGTATCAAGTGATCACTTGGGGGTATAGTGACTACGGACGCTTTTGGCGAAGAGAAATGAGACTATGCATAAAGAAAAGCACAAGAACCGTCTTATTTGAGTTAATTCAATTTGATTTTGGCTAATTATTTTTGCAGATATATCTTCTAAAATATGAATTTAGAACATCAACAAAATATGTAGGAATTCTGCTCTCCCCCTGCACTTTTCGCTCGCACCTAGCCAAACTGACCAAAATACCCCTGCGTTAGTTAACTAACACAAGTGTAAAACTATCCGTTGGTTAACTAACGCTGAGTTAGTTAAGGTGCGCATGTGTAAAACACTGCGTGAGTTAACTGGCGCATAATGTTAACACATGCGTGAGTTAACTCACGCTCTACTAATATATCAGTACAACATTACTGATATGCATTCAATGCAAAGCGTGGCACTAATGATCCGTAATCTTTACACGCTCATAATTGAACAGAATCACGCCAGTTTAACAAGATTAACGGATAATACGACATAATCGATCAAAATTACACAAAAACGTCGTTTTTCTCACAATCACATAATCACACATAACGATCCAAACGGTCCAAATGTCGCAAATTCGTCGGTAATAAGGCGGTGTCCCGACCTTTGCAAACAACACCGATAGTTACCGGTTTAGGTTCTTCACTTTTACCAATGCGAGCTTGAAATGAAATTTTGACTTTAAACGGTTTCACATTAACGGTTGGTTTGACATCGCCGGAACCTTCGTCGGAACCATCGTCGGAAGCTTCATTTTTGGCCGGTTTCAGTTCAACTTCATCACCCGCGACATTGTCAACCATCTCACTATATATCTATTGAATAAAAAAAATAACAAAGGAAGAATAAATAAATTACTTGTGGAAAAAGCTAACCAAGAACAAAAGTGACGCAAAAAATTCAAAAAACAGGACTGCATAGTGGCGTCACTTAAGTCACGTAACACATTAACTCCTGCGTGACTTAAGTCACGCATCCTTTAACACCTGCGAAAGTTAACTTGCGCGCCAAGCCCTACTGCCTACGAAAAACAGACGAACCAAGCACAAAAACCAGCAAACTGAGATGAGTTTTGATGATACAATACCTGATATTTAGTGCTTGATGAGCGTAGAAACTTGCTTCCTGACGATTTGGAATGATTTCGGAGGAGGATTTTGACCCAAAAATTCGCACTTTTTTGGGTTTTTGAAGGTGGAGGGAAAGAAAATGGTGCTTGGAGTATGGACCGATGGGTTTTGTACGAAAACAGTAACTCTGCGTTACTTAACTCACGCTACATGAGTTAAGTTGCACAACGTTACTTAACTAGCGCAGGGGTATTTTGGGCATGGCTGCAGGACGTGAGTGTTTTGTGCTGGGGAAGAGCAGAATTCAATATGTAGTAAAACTTTGCACAAGAGAAAATTGGAACTACATATGGATATATCACAAGGAAAGAAAGTTTGTTGCAGACATAAGAATGTAAATATGTCATACAACGCCCCCACTATTTGTTGTTGAACCCCCCTACAATCCTTTTAATATGTCCAAGCTCATACTATTTACTAACTCTAAAGTAGTGATTCCCACTCTTATAACTCAATATATAAAGTAGAGATTTACTTTTCCCACCGTATGGTTTTCCTCGCGCGTCCTATTTTTTCTAAAAATGCTTTTTGTAGTTCGGTTTTTAAAATCGGGATTCATGTTCACTATTTCGGATTTTATAATCCGGACAATTCTTATGTATAATCAGCTATCAGACTTTATCACATTTCAGCAGTTTTGAGTTTTGCTTTTAAAAACAACAAAAAAATAAGTAAAAAATGCTAAAAACTTGTCAAATAAAATCATAAAAATATAAAGATACCACCAAAAAAATCTAAAAATCAAATAAAACTAATGCAAATTTTTTTGGATTTTTCTGAGAATATGAAAAGTTAAAAAAAATGAAAAATGGGTCTAAACGATGGAATTTTAGATTTTGAGGGGCGGAGTCCCATGAAGTCCCTTTTACGGGAGTCATGATCCTTGAATTTTTTCTGATTTTTTGTGGAAGTTTCGGAGCAATCCGATCAAGTAGTCTGAAAACCTGATTTTTGACTAAGAACAGATAACAATACCCAAAACAGAAGGATGAGAGTTAGGAAGATTAATATTATTCTCCAAAATGACTATCCATGTTACAAACATGTTTAAAACTTGTGCTGATACAGTTCAGATTATTTAATCTGAACTGTTTTTCGCTTGAAAAAGGGTGTTTAGGAGGTGTTCGGATTATGTAATCCGGAAAAATCATGTAGGGCGCCCTATTTTTTGAAGTTTCCAGATTACAAAATCCGGATAAATCCAAATTCTCAAATTTTCACCCTATAACAAAGGAAAACATGAATTCGGATTTTAAAATCCGAATTACACAGGGGCATTTTTGGAAAATTTACAAGACGCGCGAGAAGACCATAGGTTGGGAAAAGTAAATCTCTAGTATCATATCGTGCGATTCTTTTTCTTATTGATTTGTCCATCTTCTTTATCTCTGATTTTTTATTTCCATTTTATCTATCTCTTCTTTTCCCTTTTTTCATATACTTTGTTTTCCCTTTCTTGTGTTAGTAGGTATTCTTCGTATTTCAACATCACCACCAGGGGCGGAGTCACCCCCCAGCTAGCCTGGACACTAGCCCAGACTCAGCTCCAAATTTCCTTGTAGCAAGCCCAGCCATTACTAGAATTTTTAGTTTTTCCTGCGGATTTATCTGCGGAGTTTTGGGCAAACTCCGCAAGAAACATATTTCCTGCAGATTTTGCCATGGATTTAGGTTCCCAGGTGAGGTAATACTAGGATTTTAAGATCCGCAGGAAAGATATATCCGCAGGAAATGTGAAATTATCCGCAGAAAATGTGAAATTATCTGTAAAAAAATGTGAAATTATTCGCAGGAAGGAAGTAACGTTTTGCGATGATTTTTTTGCCCGGACTCTATAAAATTTCTGGCTCCTCCACTAAGCATGAATTACTCCATATGATCATGGGATTTACTTTTTACATATTCTTATTATAAATACAAAAGGTTGAGAGCTAATCTCTCAAGTTATTCAGTACCAAAACCTTAATTGATCTCAACTGTATTATTACTAATCGCTTTCTTGTGGGTCAGTTCACTGTGGTGACCTATCTATATCTTGATATCGATCTGTTTAGCGGGTGTATAATCTTTTAATGTTTTGAAGGCTGAAAAATGTGGTTAGTTGGGTCTTAGTAATTATAATTTTTATATTCGCTCTATATAACTTTTTTTGCCAATTTTGTTCACTATTTCGTTTACACCAATTTGTATATGGTTATTGTAATTTATTTGTAAAATGAAAAACATCAATTTGATTTTTGATTCTTTGTGCAGTTTGGATGGTTTCTAACAGCTGGGATATTGACATTCTTTGGGATGTAAGTTTTCTTAAAATTACTTGAATGGCTATATTTGAATTATTACGGGTTTCTTTTAGCTATTTAGGAAAATTATTTAAATCCAAGGTAGCGTGAGAAATTAAAAGTGGGTATAGTTAAAAAGGATTTTACCTTTGTGGGATATGGTATACATATAAAGTTTAATTTAATAAAGATATAATCTGTTTAGCTAGGATATTATGGAAGTATTCATATTAAAACAACAAGGTTTTAAACTGAGCCATTGCCGCATAAGTGTTGAACATTTGTGTTATTAACATTTTGGCACAAATAAAGGGTTCAAATATGTATTATAACATGTACTGCAGAATTGAAAATTAATATAAATCATATCACATCCGTCATAATCTTGTTTGAATGAGGATGAATGGTGAATAAGAAATAAGAAGTATGGCACTACAATGTTGCACTTGGCATAATCTTCATTCTGTTATAGTTCTCTCATTGCAGTGAAACATCCTGCTGAGGCAACTGAAAAGATGAATGTTGCACTTAGCATAATTTCATTCTTGCATAGTTACTTATATCTAAGATGAAAAAAGGTGGAATCTAACAAATCTGTAAGCCATTTTGTAATGTAACATTTTAGAAAATCCAAATCTAAGGTTCATTTTAGTTTATATTTACAAACTAATTTTGATTCACATGAGTTGCTCTTATTTTTTGGTTACCATTATATTAGTGCGAAGTTTTCATCGCAGCATAATAGCGAATCAGATTTTTTTCCATGTGCATATGCCAAGAATTAAACTTCTAACCATATGCTCTTATTTTATTGTCTGGTGTGTTAATTTATGATTATTGAAGATATTTGATTGGATAGACTTACACTTTGCGTGGATTTATTGAGTTAGGTTTATGTCTCTCCAGTTTTTTTGTTATTTCTTTTTTCTTTTTTTAATAATATATATGAGCACCTGACATTTTATATCATTGTGCTCTTGCCTTATAAAAAAAAATTATTGAAGATATTTGATTTTAACAATTATTGAACCTCTTTAAGAAAACAATTATTGAGCCAAAATATATATTTTTGGTCATTGTACCAACAAAAATAATTGATCAAATAGTTTAGTAATTATAAATTAAAATGAACAAGTAGAAAATACAATATTTTAGGGTAATAGTCCTTGAAGCTAAAGAAATATCTCAATGCTCACAATAACTATTTTCGTACAAAGACTAAAAAATAATAAGTATGATGTATGACTAATATGTTGAAAGTTTGATATCGCCTTGTTCTTAATGTTAGTATGTACATGTTGTGCTATACCATTTGTGCAATATAACCAACTTCAACTGTATGTCAAACTTCAGTTCATGTTCTGTATGTTATGTTTTTTCGGATCAATGGTAACTTAGTGGATCATCGTTAATTACTGGTAGATGGAATGTACTACATGAACAATTGTTGTGTTTGTTTCATTTATCTGTTTATTAGAGTTGTTGGTTCCTTCGTTGTTCATTTATCTGTTTAATTGACGTAATAATGCTGGAGTAAGCTTCTGCTGTATATGTAGAACAAATTTAGGTATTTTAGTAAACCAAAGGTATCCTCAGCGTACGACTGCAGAGAACACATTGCCCAGTCATTCGCATTTACCAATTCATGCCTTTCCAAAAAGTAATATGTCAACTTTTTAAGAGTTTCCGAAGGACCTATGAAAACATGCTTATGGACACCTCTCATACCATCCTATTTTTGTTGTCCCTTTGCCCAGCTACATCCATGGATTGTGTATGATTTTCAACTTTGTAAATCAATTTTTAATTTTTAACACATCAAAACAAATTAGTCCCTACATTTTACCTGTAATTTGGACACATTGATTTTTATTTTTGAATGTCTCTCATCCTGTGCAATTTTGTAAGCACAAATACATCATACAATAGTTCATAAGGCTTGCCTTTATTTTGTGCTCTTTAATAGAAAAGACCAAGTTGAGTTATAACTAATTTATAGCATTAGTGACACTATTAAGCAACAATGTGCAACCAATATTTCTCATCATATAGGGAAATCAATATGTTTTATTTTGAGCCTTAGTAGCCAGAACTTATTTCCTATTTTGCTTAATGTTATGTTTGAATATTACAAGTGTTATTTTGAATATTGGACACATTATGATTTTGAATTTCTCTGATTCTGTGCAAATTTGTAAGCACAAATGCATCATACAATAGTTCATAAGGCTTGCCTTCATTTTGTGCTCTTTAATGGAAAGGTTATGATTCGACCAAAAAAAAAATAAAAAATGGAAAGGTTATGTGGAGTTATAACTAATTTATAGCATAACTGACATATTTTAAGCAACAAGGTCCAAGCAATATTTCTCATCATATAGCATGACTAATTTATATCATTTTTTAATCAAAGACTAATTTGATGTAATGAATATTTGGCTAGAATATTATCCATTCACAAAAAGAGTTGCAAAATGGAAATTACAAGTTTTGACAAAGTATATGCATGGTTAGAAATTGGTGTACCTACATTAATTGCAGTAGCACCAAATTCAACTTCTGATATTTGTTTTTTTTGGCTTATCTGTCTATACAGTGACGCAACAATTTGCAAATTTAATTGGTCTCAATAGTTATGAATCCTTGAGGGACAAGCAAATATACAATTGAAGAAAATGTGTCAAAATAATTTAACCCTTCAATTTGATTGTAACATTTGGCCATGTTCAATGAATCCATCAACTCAGTGCTTCATCTTTCCCATAGGGGAGAAAGATGAACTAGCTTCCAAGTCTCATTGCTCAATTTAGCTATTTTCATCATATAAGTTTGAGTAATATATAACAAAAGTTTAATTTATATATATACACCATCAATATGTAAATGAATATATCTAATATAATATGATTATTTTATCTTATAAAATAAAGTGAGATATGTAGTGGATTGACTGCAGCTGTTTGGCACGAGAAACGTGACAAGCTGATGTAGTCCTATGGTTGCACCTGCTCCCCACGTGCCAACCATGTGATGACGTGTCAAATGTCTTCCAACTAGTCATTGACATGGATTTCTTAGTATATAATATATCAACCAAGTGAAATTGTTAACTAATACTCCTCTCATCCTTTATAATTGTCACTTTTGTATAAAAATTTTGTTTTTAATTAACCGTTGTTTTCAAAGTCTAACGCATCATTAAATGTTGTTTTACCTGTGTTACTCTTAGATATTTATTGCAGAGAGAAAAAACATGAAATGAGATATTAAATTATTAAGGTTATTATAGGAAAACGAAACATTGTTGTATAAAAAGTAGTAAAAATAATTGTTATCTTAGTTTGTGTAAAAAGTCAAAATGTGACAATTAAAAAGGAACGGAGAGAATACATATGAATTTAATTTATTAATATTATAGCATCTTTGATCATCCTTTTTTTAAAGAACTTACTTTGAGTCTCGGATACTTCTAATAAGTGGTTCTACAATGCTATGTCGTATTTATGCAATTCAATAGTAAAAATATACGCTACTTTTATAATTTTTATGTTATCTACTTTGTCATGTCAAATTTTATAGTTGAGAGAAAAAAAAAAAGAAAAGAAAAAAGAACAAGTTAATCCTTACATAAGACTCGCTCACTTATGTACCCTTAGTGTAGGATGCTTTTAGTGTAACATGTAATTATTCAATAAAAAATATGATTAAACTTATTAATTTTTTTTTGAAAGGAAACTTATTAATAATTTTTTTTGAGTGAGGAAATTTATTAATTATTTATTGGCTTATATCTAGTGTTCTCGACACACAATTGTTAAAACAAATTTCTCAAGACGGGTATAACTACGTTGTCGCATTCATTGAAACATAAGACCTCTAATTAAATAAAAAAAAAACTTGAATCATCTCATCATTTTTTTTATCTCACCTGTGTTTATGATTAGAGTTATTATTTAATTTGATCAGATAACACTTAAAACTCTTAATTGATAAATAGATTAAAAAAAAGATTAATGTCAACTTGTGTCTTCAAGACACAAGTTAAGAACTAAAAGTAGAAATATTTTGTTGTAATTAATGCGTTTGAATTTAACTTTTTGACTTTTAACTAATTGAATGCACAAAATTTAAGAAACAATTTCTACTTTTGGGTTGCTTAACATATGCCCTAAGGACACAAGTTAACATGACCCTAAAAAAAATAATTTATTTTATTTAATTTAGTAATAAATTTAGAGAAGAACAAGTAGATTTTTTTTAAGGTAGAAAAACAAGTAGATTTATTAAATAATATAAATGCCCTAAATTAAAAGTATAAACTAAGCAGCTTATCTATTCTAGTAGATCAAATTTCCACTACTATTTTTTGATGTCATAGCTATGTAAAAATCGATTCCCTACGCCAATTATATGATGCAACAATGATGATAATTATTAACTTTAATGAGATAAGTTTTTATCTCTATATCTACAACTGCTACACAATGCTACGTTGTAAGGATTATTCCAAACCCTACATGGATGGCTAAATACACATTTAACTTACCAAATCTTTATAATAATATCAGTTAAAGGACTGAAAGGACGATATCAACTAATGTTTTGTAATTTAGAGTACGATCTTATCAAGTAGCAAAATTGCTAATTTAAGTGAAGATGACAATTTTAAAGAATAAAGTAATTTTTTTTTGGGGGGTTCAAATTTGGATAAAAGTATAGGCAAGCTAAGGTTTAGCTACTTGATTAATTCCAGGTGCTTGACTTGGCATGTTTATCCATAATTCATGAAAGAGACTATTCTTTGAAAAATATTATGAATTTTATATCAATAGTCATTATTGAATAAAATCTTAGTATCTTGATAGAGTTTGTGGATGAAGAAAGTACCAAATATGACAACACTTGTTTTTGTATCTATATACATGCACATTAATTCATTCCTTTTAAAGAGCATACAAACTTTTGATGTTAAACCTTAAGCTTTATTCCATTTTATATTAATTCCAATTTATATTTTGATGTTGGTATATCAAATGAGTAAGAGTGAATGAAAAAAAAAGAGTGTTATATATTCATTATCTAAAAGTTAAAATGTGGTATTTAAATGTGATATTTATATGTTAACATTGACCAAAGTCCACAAAACAAACCAAGTATAATCTCAACAAATTAAGTGCTTATTCTTCCCAAAGTGTAAACCCCAAATTTGAGCTTGTAAAGTTCAAGATATATAGTTCAATTCCCCTTGTGCAGGGTTCTAAAGTGACTATTAATAGTAACTTTAGTTAATAAATTCTTTTCGTCTTTCCTATTTTTTATTTAATAAAGTAATAAACATGTTATATGTCTATGAAGTCTTAATTCAACCCTAAAAAATGTTAAAATTGTTAGGTCATAAATTGTGATTAGAGTTCAAAACCGACATCTAACCTTTAATTGCTTACGAGTTTATAATGAATTTGTCATTTTGTCTATCTAAAAAATTAAATAAAATAAACATGTTGAATGGCGTAATCACATTTTTACTACACACTCAACACACATTCTTCATGTTTTCTTTTGTGCTTTCTTTGTGGTTGTCACCCAAGTTTGACATTGTTGTTTTGTTCGCCATTTTGATGTGATGTTATTTGATTTTACATTTTGTTATGATGTTTGTTGAGTTAAGATTGATGAATTTTATTCGTTTGGTGTCCATCACAAATTCAATACTAACTTAAGCGTCTTCAATGTTACAAATCTGAAAGCATGTGTATTTGAAACACTTTTATTTTGTCACAATTGTAAACCTAGATGACACATAAGTTTGTTCACAGATTTTTTCATTTTTACTTTAACAATTTTGAAATTTGTATTATTCTCGATATAATTTTGAACAAAAGATATTATTTTTTGGTTTTTTAAAAAGCAATAAACAAAAAGTTTTAAATATACTACTTTTGGTAATTTAACATTTGGTTACCACGTCAACAGCTCAAAACAGGGGTCGCCAATAACCACCTGTTTCCAAATAATCTATGGGAACTTCATCCAAATACTGCTTTTCCTTTTCCTTTTCAATGAGTTTTTTTTTTCCTAATGAATTTCATAGTTATCCTTATATCACAAAAATAGTCTGTTCAAAACCCACATAGCACTAACAACAAAAATTTAATTGAAAAAATCAATATTTTTATATGGTAGGAATCAATAACCTACCTCTTAGAAATTTTTTTATAATAATTCAAGTAGAAGACAAGTAGTAGATACCACCCCTAAAAAAAGTAGTAGATACTATAAAAAAATTATAACTAATTTAATAAACCATTTACAATTTGTATTAATACTATTAAACAAACTAAAAATGAGTTATTTTTTCAATAAAATAGTATTTTTAATTTTCCTACCAAATAAATATAAAGTGTATCATTTTCAAATTATTTTACTTTAATATGCCTTAATAACATGGTAAATAATAATCATTTAGTATTTATTTTTTTGTATTTAAAAGTTAAATTATTATATTCAATATCAAATTTATTATTTTCTTCAATTCTTACAATAAAAATCTTAAAACTCACGTTAAAACAGATTGGCAACACATGTTTTCCATTCATGCTTCTAAGACATTTCACTAAACTAACTCTTTTATTTTTTATTATTTTTTTTTTTTATCTATTTCAACTAAATTAACTCTAATGAACTTTATTCCCTTTGATTATTTACTAATATATATAGAGCTTCCAATGACACTTGCCTATTGTCAAATAGAAAGCACCATTCCATGACAAAAGGCCCATGGTTTTCAACATTTTGGTATATTTTATCTCTTCCAAATATATAAATAAAAAAATCATAATAAGAACTCATCTTTCTCCCAAACTTCTCTAGCATTTCATCTAAAAAATGCTCATTCTCTCTTCATGAATATTACTTTTTATTTTTCACTTTTACAACTCTTACTCAAAATATCAATGATCCTCTTCCATTTTGACACAATCTACTTAATTTATTAAAGATCACAACCAAAAAAAAGAGAGAGAGAAAAAAACATTTGAAACTTTCCCTTTTAAGAAGATTTTGAAAGTTGAAAAGGGTTTATAAATTGAGTGGTGACATAGAAGATTTGGTGTTAACATATGAAGGAAGATATTGGAGGTGTATCTATGAAAATGGAGGGTGGTTTAGTAGAAAAAAATGAAGAAAGAGTTAGACATGTTGAAAAAGTTGGTTATATGAAAAGGGTCATTGTCAAAAAGAGGAAACCTTATCATAGTAGCAAGGTTAAGAAGCCAATGTCTAACAAAGCACTTCAGAAATTATTTGTCTCATGCAAGGAAACATTCAAAGGACCTAACACTGTCCCTTCACCACAAAATGTTCACAAACTATGTCATATTCTTGGTATGATCATTTTTTTTTTATTATTATTTTTTGTATAAGTTTGAAATTGAGTGTTTAATTGGATAAAAAAACGTGCAATTTGATTTGTTGTTAGATTTTGTGTCCAATTATGTTAGTGTTACATATTTTTGTGTCATGTCTTTGGAATTGGAGATTATCTTCATTTGCATGTTTTTTTTAAGGATTTTCATTTGCATGTTGTGAATGTGAATTATTTAATTTAATGTATATATAAATTTAGTTAGAAAGTAGAAAGCTACCAATCAATTTGTATCTTAAGATGAAATGTGAGTGTGTTTGTCCTTTCACATTGTTGGGAAGATGTTGCTTCTATTTTAGCTTTTGCACTTCATCAAGGGTTCATTTCATTTTCTTTACATCAAGCTGTTTATTTATTTATATTTTTACAATTTGTTTAGTTAATGCATAATTTTTTCTAGTTAAGTAGAGTATTTGATTGATTGATACCTTCTTTCTCTAGTTCCCATTTAAAAATTAAAATAACATATGTTTCAAATTTGTAACACTAGATAGTCTCCTTTTATATTTCACTTATATTTTAGAATTTGAGTTAGGCTTAACTCAATCCCTACAAAACAAATTATAAGAGGATGACTACACACCACTTATAAATATATTTTCAGATCACATTTATTTTATCCAATCCTAGACTTCTGACAACCTTCTCACTGTTAAGAGTCACACATCAGATATGAGAAGGTATGACAATGTGTTTATAAGTGGGGGCAATTCTCACCTTACAAACCGGTCTTATGGGGGTTGTGTTAGACCCAAACACAATTTTTAAGATGGTATCTAAGCCTCCTCTAAGATTCATTGGACCACCTGCTATCAGGTTTACGCTATCGAGCCATCCGCCATTTATGTTCACGTTCCAGATGTCCAGTCGTGGGCGTGAGGGGGTGTTAAAGAGTCTTACGTCAGATAAGAGATTGTCTGACAATGTGTTTATAAGTGGGGGCAATCTTCATCCCACAAACCGGTTTTGTCGGTTGTGTTAAGTCCAATCATGATTTCTAAGATTCACGTCTAAAACTAGACATTTAGAGCGTGACTCGACTGATTCGAGGGTGGATGATCTATCTAACTGATACCGGACCATTTTAGAATTTGAGTTGAGCCTAACTCAATTCCTAAAATATCCACTTGTATGAGGAAGATTTGTCCACCACTCATGAACATATTTTCGGCCAAATTTCATGGAAACGTGGGACACCTATTTATAAGTGCATTAATTCTAGAAGGCAACACACCCATAAATAATTTCCCCCACCTTGGTTGAATAAATAGAGAAGGAGTAACACCTTTATTCAAAAATAAAATAAAATAGAGAAGCAACACCTATCTAGAAGTGCATTAATTCTACACAATTCGATGTGCATTTTTTAATAAATTAATGTATATTGCATTTCCTTTCGAAAATCAAAGTTTTAAACCATGTGGTTGAACTCTAGTTGTTATGAACTTCAGTCAAAATCGAATCGATCAAAAACATTTGAGTTTGATCCTCGACTAAAACTATTATTTATCGGTCTTTACTTATCTTTTGATCGGACTCTAGATTATCAAGGTTCCTTTTCGCTAAAGTCCGATGGTTAAAAAACAAACTAAAAGTATTGTTCTTAATTATGTTTTTCATAACCAGATAACATGAAGCCAGAAGATGTTGGACTAAGTAAAGATTTGCAGTTCTTCAAACCCGAAAGCATTTTCAAAGAGAATCCAAGGGTCACATATACAACCATATACCAATGTGATAATTTTTCAGTAAGTCTTGCATGCAATTTCTTATTTTAATAATTTATCAATTATCACCAATATAATTAATTTAAGTGTTTTTTTTTTCCCTCAAAAAAAGTGTATTTTTTTTGTACATGCAGCTATGTATTTTTTTCCTACCTTCAAAAGGAGTCATTCCTCTTCATAATCACCCAGGAATGACTGTATTTAGTAAGCTTCTATTGGGACAAATGCACATTAAGTCTTATGATTGGGTTGATCCTGATGTCTCTCACAATTTGTTGAAGCAACCATCTCAATGTATGTATTCAAATATTTATTCATATCACCAAATTAAATTAATCTCAACTCATGGCATGAGATGTGTTAGTAGTATTTATATAAAACATTCTTTGTAACACTTGCCCATGGTTTAAAATTATGGTAGCGGTTACGCTGCAAACCTTTATATTACAGTAAAATGTAGGCAAATGTGACCTATGCAACCTCACTTGAGGTTGCGATGTCATTGCAGAAACCTCTAAAAAAGTTATATTGCAACCACATTTGTGGTTGAACACAAAATTTAGACTATCAAATCAAGATTAAACATGTCAAGTTTTGACTTTGTATTTTAGACTCGACTACTGAAATTTAGTAAGTGAATCGTCTGATCTTGATTCGAAACTCAAATCACATAACTGCATCAAATGTGTGAGTCCCAACAACGAAGAAGATCACGTAACTGCATCAAATGTGTGAGTCCTAACAACAAAGAAGTTAGATCCATAAATTAAAATTAATGTCCAACTTGACATTTTAGACTTTATTATTAAAATTCAGAACGTCGGTCGTCTTATATTATTTAGAACAAATAGACCACTTGACCACATCAAATGTGTGTTTCCTAAACATGGATTACACATCCTATTTGGTGGGCCCCACTTTCTATTTAGTTAGACATACATGAATTTCACCCAATAATAAAGAACATGTACAAAGTATGCTGATAACATATCTAAGAACGTCTATTGTTAATAGAAATTTAATCTTGTACACATGCTATTTTTTGCAGTGAGATTGGCAAAGTTAAAAGCTAATAAAGTGTTCACATCACCATGTGACACTTCAGTGTTGTATCCAAAAACTGGAGGCAACATCCATGAATTCACAGCCATAACTCCATGTGCTGTTCTTGATGTCATTGGACCTCCTTATTCCAAAGATGATGGCAGAGATTGTTCTTACTATAGAGATCACCTTTACACTGCTTTTCCTAGTAAG
>Ga0099826_10001129_pt1 | contig 15284 bp, 11 predicted proteins | sample Mtrugardesep15_FD_76830 | JGI IMG/M metagenome (GOLD analysis project Ga0099826, IMG submission 76830) | Root nodule microbial communities of legume samples collected from California, USA - M. trunc garden sep15 | ecosystem: Host-associated > Plants > Roots > Nodule | place: USA: California... | reverse complement strand
TATATATATATATATATATACACACACACCATATAAGTACTATTTCATTTTTTTATTACTTATTTCTCTCTCTTCTAGTCACATCATTAATTATGAATTGTGTATTTTTATACAAGTTAAACTAGTTGGTGTTTTTTTGGATGTTCAAGTAACATTATTCTTTATCTAAAACTACAAAAATATTAGAAGCACGAGAACGTGGTTTTCATAAAGTGGAGCTTCATGCTGATTCAAAAACAGTTATCTCCAACATTGTAGATGGTAAAGGTGGATCAACAATGTTGAGTTTATTGACATTAGAAACTTGTTGGAATTGATTTGGGAGGTTCGCATTTGTCATAAATTTAGATAAACTAATTCTTGTGCAGATGCTCTAACTAACTTGGCGTGTGAAGGTGGCTCGTCTGTGATTATTTATGAACAATATCGATTATGTTTTTTAGTCGATTATGTTAGGGTTGCAACAAGTCACTTAATTAAGCATTAAGTTTCATTTCTTTGGTTAAGGCCCTCTTGTACTAACAAAAAATGAAGAAAAGGAAAAGTTTTTGAGGGAATAACAAAAATATAGTTGTTACAATTTCATTGGATTGAACTCTAGAAAGGAGAAATGAAAGTGAAAGACAATAGGGAAGGAAGTCACATTCGTGCATCCCACCGAGCAATCTAAAGGTCACTTTCACTCTCTCTCTCTCTCCCTCAAACTCTACACTTCAGCAGTTCTCACTTCCTTTGACTTCCTTCTCTCTCAAACTGTAAGCGTCTTTCTTTACCCCCCTAATTTCTTTTCGCAAATCTTTCCTATGCTTTCAGGTTAATCGCAATCATCATATTCGTATTATTTTTTTGATCCCTAATTTTATAGATCACAAATTTCGGATCATGTTTTTCAATTCTTTGATTTTGATCCATACCCTATTGTTGTTTTGCATCTCCGTTAATTTATTATTACTCTAATCACTAATTCAATGGAATCATCAATCATATCCCAATATTCATGATTGGGAATGATAGAAATCAATATCATAGTTACTTACTGAATCATTTTGCAATTCATAAGTAACATTCGTTAGTTTTTTTAGCATAGTACAAGTTTCCTGACTGACTTGAACTCATTAGTTTGCCCTCAAATGATTGAATCTTCTTAATTACTGTTTCCAATTTTTCCAAGGATGTGGACTAACAGATCCTTAGTTCGGGTTAATGGTTTTTTTTTTTTTTGAAGTATAGGTTTTGGATTTTGTTTCTCCGCATAAATTGTTGTTGTGTTTACCCATTATTTGTTATTATTGATGTTATTGTTATCCCCGGACCCTTCGTGTGTGTGAGGGAGCTTTGTGCACTGGACTGCCCTTTATTGATGTTATTATTATCATGGGTCGCAACTTTCCCGGTCGTGCTGAACAATAATTGATTCTACACTTGAGTAGAAAACGAGATAAGTCAGTGGCGTAACTTGAAGGTGAAGAGATCATAACAAGGAAGGTTTAGCAAGGAAAGAGATAAACAAGGAGGGATTGGGTGAGGGAAGACTTATGTGTTACTCTTAATTTTTTAATAAATCTGAACCCTTTAATTATTTTAAAAGAACCAATGGTACACTGGTGAGGAACTTGATGGCTCTCTCACCTTAGAAGCCACCAAGTTTATAACATATGTTATTCCATTCTCTCATCCTATACTTTTTTTGACTGGGGTAGAAGGGTGGTGATGTTCATCCTACAATGTATTTTACCGATGCTGCTGGTGCTTTTTTTTGGTTCTACAATGATATAACTCTATACTTTAGTTATACTGTATTTTCGTACCATATTTGGTACCTATCTGATTCCGGTGATTGTTAATAAGATACAACTTCTGACAACCGGAGTCACCATAATTCCTAAGGTGGATAAAAGGGAAAAACAAAATGAACTACTTGAACATTTAACCTCCTTATAAAAACACTTTAAGGTGGTAGGTTGAGAAAGTTTTACAATTCTGTAGAAGTTGACAAAAAAGTTAATACTTAAAGCTAACTAGGTTAAGTGATGCAAAGAAAACTTAAGAGGGTACGAAATTGCTTAGGAGTAATGTGTAATTTATCCTTGAGCATATGTCAATGTTCTAGTACACATTGTGTATTTGAAATAAATACCATTATGATGATGGGCCACTTGTAAGTCATTGTGCATGATAATTGAGTAACCTTGATTCTTTAAATTGCCTCTGGCACACATGATTTCTTTCTTTTTTGCTTCTTTTTCCTCTATGTGTATTTGGTTTTTATTCGTCTGTTCTGAGCACTTCATGTGCACTTAAGTACTCCCTGTGCTCAAGGATGCTGTACTTGATTCTGTCCGTTTTGGAGGTTATATATATATTACACTTTGCCATTCAAAAAAAAAAACTTGTGATAGAAAATTTCTTGTAAGAACTTTAAGGGGCATAAAGAAGTGATTATTTCTCAAAAATTATCTTTTTCAAACATGGTCATTGTTGTTTTTTATATGGTTAATTCTTAAAGCACTTTATTTATATTTATTTTCATTCAGGTATGAGAATGTCAGCTGTGAATATGTCCACTGTGAGACTTCCAACAGCTTCATTGTACCGAACAGGGCCGTCTCGGACATCTTGTGCTCTGATGAAGAGTTCATCAAGTTTGAGATCTGTGAAGAATGTGTCCAAAATATTTGGACTAAAATCTTCCTCATTTAGAGTATTTGCAATGGCAGTATACAAAGTGAAACTGATTGGACCAGATGGAACGGTGAACGAATTTGATGCCCCCGATGACTCTTACATTCTGGATTCAGCTGAAGAGGCTGGAGTGGAGCTACCTTATTCATGCAAAGCTGGTGCATGTTCTACTTGTGCTGGCCAAGTGGTTACGGGTTCTGTCGATCAGTCTGATCAATCTTTCCTCGATGACCAGCAAATCGAGAAGGGTTATCTTCTCACGTGTGTCTCATACCCGAAATCAGATATTGTGATTTACACACACAAGGAGGAAGAACTCTACTAGGTGATATATGGTTTTTGTTAGTTTTTCTATGCATGTTTTGACTATGTGTCATGTAGCTGGTTATTGTGAAACTATGTTGTTGTTTGTGTAACTTATTGAATCATTTTAGGAAATAAAGAAAGGAAACGCGTTATAAGACAACAGTTTGTTTTCTTTAATTTCTATTACTGGTACCGTATTTTGATGAATTTGAAGATTTCTTTTGATGTAGTTGCCAGTTATTAATGATATGTATGCTGCGGTGGGAATTAAAGTTTCATGTGTAACTTGGTCTTCCTCTTTTTTTATATGTTGTTAAAACTTAGAACCGTCGGATTCCATTAAAAAAGTGGATGCATTAAGGTTGATTTTGGTCTAACAAGACCAAGCTGATTGAAATTGGGACCTGGCTCTCCTGCACTCAATGTATACATGCATTCACACAGTTGGATATTGGTGTCCGCTTCATGAAGATCAAACGTACTAGATTTAAGTCCGGTATTGGATTTATAAAATAAAAATCTGCATTTTTATGGGCTGTCCAATCTAACGGCCACCACTGTCATGAATGCGTGAACACGTGATCACCTGATGGTAGGGAATCCGCGTTCCTGAAATGGAGATCATCAAGAAAGCTGAGAAAGTGATAATATGGTTGCTTTCTTTATCTCTTATTTATGTCGATTTATGTGAGTTTATTTTCATTTTCATTTAAGCAAAACATGTTTTGCTTCTATCAAGAAAAGTGAGCATTTCAACTGTGGCCTACAGCCTTTAGCATGTAAGCATTGCACAAGAGGGGACCTACCAGGCTGCCACCATTATACTGTACTAATAAAAAAATTCCCCATTGGTACTTAGTTTTTCCTAAAGACAGGCTCTACTTATTCTGTCTCTGTACAGTGGTTCAAGGAATATATACCAACATTTGTTAGTCAGCTTAGAAAAGTTGAAACCGGACTTGGTGACATAATAACCATTTATTAGGAAGAAAATGGTGGATACAGCAGCGTATAAGGTGCCGGGTAAATGGAAGTTGCTGTGGAAACTGGTTGTGCTTCCAAAATTTCGCTCTTTTATGTGGCGTGTGGTGCGTGACTGTGTAGTGTGTTCCTATCCGAGTGCGTTTACAAGATAAGGGCCTGCACGTTCCTGATCTGTGTCCTTGGTGTGGTGCTGGACAAGAGACGTTGCCTCATTTGTTCGTTATGTGTTCAAAGAACATGGCTACGCGAAGGAGATTGGGAATGGCTGAACTGCTTAATCAATCAGTGAAGCAGTACCAGTGCTTTAGGGAGTGTGTGTTTCAAATTTTGGAGCAACTGCAAGAGACGTTGCCTCATTTGTTCGTTATGTGTTCAAAGAACATGGCTACGTGGAGGAGATTGGGAATGGCTGAACTGCTTAATCAATCAGTGAAGCAGTACCAGTGCTCCGCGGAGGAGATGGGTTTGTTTGTCGGAGCGAAGACTCTATGGCTGGAACCTTTGATGTCAGACCGAGTGGGAGAAGCACAAGCTTTGTTAAGATGCAATTTTGTGTAGTATTGAGCTGGGATTTGACAGAATTATCTTCTCAATCAATGCCAAATACGTTGCGGACAGTTTCAATTCATGGACTCATGACTTAAAAAAATATGGAGATATTATCCGTCAGTGTCGATGCCTAGTTGAGTATAATAGTTCTAACTCTCATGTTGAGTTTTTCAAGAGAGAAGCTAGCTAAGACAACCATATACAGTGCTAGCTCTCAAGTTTATTATGACATTCTACATGTATTGATCCCTCTTTATTTAATGAAATGAATTAGATTTCTTGTGTAAAAAATAAGGAAGAAAATGAATCTCATGAAATAGTACTCTAACATACATTTAGTTTCTTTCTCCATGAAATTTGCCATGTTTGTACTGAGTTATATTTCCCTCTCTGTCTTCCTTTCTGAGAGCATATTGATATTGATATTGAAATACATCATGGTACTTGAATGGTTTTTTCCACATTAACAATTGCAGAATGATTGGATATAGCCTATAGGTAATGTTTTAAAAAGCGGATTAAAGATCGAACCGGTAAAACTTGTGTCATGGTTCAATTGGTACAATTTGGTTTAAACCACCTTTGAACCAAATGATAAATAAACTTTTGATTTCTACTTATAAATTTTAAAAATGATTTTAGTCTCTAAAATTATAAACTTTTGTTTTGTTTTATTTTCTATAATTTCTTTTGTTTTTATTAAGTTTTATGGCTTGTTTATAAAATGTTATCTTAAGAAATTGACGTCAATTTATTAGACTACCATCGAGTCACATATGATACCATGAATAAAAAATATAACAGATTTCAAATTTGCAAGACGGAACATAATTTTTTCAAGTAAACTAAGACTAAAAAACACAATAATTAGAGGGACTAAAATGGTAAATTCAGCAATATATTTTTCCCGCCTCAAAGAACAAAATTTGTATCCCGCTTTTATTATTTTTCGCCTTTTCCGATTTCCATATACACAATACTTCAGGGTTTTTCTTCCGTTCATTTTTTCTTAGGGTTTCAATATTCATTCAAGCCTCCGCAACAACAATATTATACGGTAACTCTCTCTAAATTCTTCTTCTGTTATTAATCAATCCATGTTTTTTTTTTTTGAAATTATTCATTCATTATACTTATACACAATATCAACCAGATTCCCCCTTTTTTTCTATGTACTTATTGTGTTTGTTGAAAGTCCTCAAAGACTTTGTCTGGCAAATCGTTATTTTCCCCTTTAACATAGAATTATGATCTGGGTTTCAAGCTAAAACTATAAATTTTTGTTTAGGATCTTGTTGATTTGAAGTTTTTCATCATAACCAAGAAATCAGAAATTTCAGTTGCTTAATTCTTGTTCGAGTTTAAGTCTATAAAGCTTGAATCTTTTTGATATTTTTGGTTTTTTATTTCTACTCTGTTTCAGATCATGGACACTTCAAATCCTGCTGCATTTGTCAATGCCCAAGTTCTTCCCAATTTCATTGGAAAGAAAGTCAGAGCAGTGGTTCAGGTGAATCATTCTGATGGTGCGACAATCACGGGAAAATCCACTGATGAATCTCAGATTATTGTAAAAGGGTTATCATCTCAAGTCCCTGTTATGAATTATGTTGAGGTTATTGGCATTGCTGAAAGTAACAACTCTATTCGTGCTGAAATATTGACTGACTTTGGCGCCACCTTTGGTACAAAGCATTCTTGTGTTTAACTATATAATTTTCTTACCTGTTTTTGTTATGGTAGTTTTGTTGAATTCTGTTTTTGTTCTCGATTAAGTATATTATTACTTTTAAATTTTGAAAAAGAAGAAAATTGTCACATAGTAAATGTTGTTTGTCAATCATTTTGTTCACGACATAAACACCCAAATTAGAATCAGGCACTACTTTTTGGTGTTTTAAATTTCCGTTGTTCTGATGTTTACCTACTTATGTTGTTTTTGATTTGTATTTCTTTGTAGATGTCAACTCTTATAATCAGTTATGCCAACTAGCAAATGGTGAATTCAGAAGTCTGTTTCTTTAGGGAGCTTGAAGATTATTGGGTTAGCTAGTGGATGGTATTGAGTTGCAGCCTTTATGCTAAAGAACCTGCTTACTTTTTAGCATTTTATGATTGGAACTATATATATACTGTATATGTTTATGACCTGAGGATTTGACATGTAGACATGTGTTGTGCCTGAACTGTTTCATGTTTTTGAAATCCCCTTAACTTATATTTCCATGCTGTCTAGTTTGTTTTATATCTGCGTCTATCTCATCATCTCCATCGCCTTGATTAGCACAGGTGAAAATTTAGTTTCATGAATATTTGGTTCTTTTGCATCTAAAATATTTTAATAATCTTCCCTTCCAGTCTTTGTAAGAAACTTCGCAAGTCCTTTTTAACAAATTTCTTGGCTCTTGAATGAATACGCGGTCTATGTCGTCTGGTTTTTTTTGTATGAATTATGGTTACACAAAGTTTTGACCCGTATCTTTGGAATGAGAAAGAGAAGAGAAAGAAATGAGACTCTCTTCTTTGGTTAAACAATGAAAGGTGTCTAGAAACAACTAGTTATGCATGGGAATCTGTAAGCTTACGTTTCAATTCATACAAAAAAAATATGAATACCAATTTGGTGATGTGAATGGAATTTACATATTGGAGTGCAATCAAGTTGAGTCAAGGGAAAAGAGATCATCATTAGGAGGTCAGTACTCAGTAGTAAAAAAGCAAAAAGCAAAACACTCACTAGAGCCTAGAGTGCCAATAGCTTCTATGCCACACAATAACAGAAAATATTGAGTGAGAAATGAAGTCCAAATTTTCACGTAGTCATGGCATATCCATGTCCTGCCTCTGGTTCTGGTTTGAAGCAGTAACGAAAAGAAAATGAGCTAGATTCATTTTGGGTTTTAATATTTGTAACTCAGTCTGAATCTAGCTGTTATATTATTTGGTTGATTATGTTTGTTGATATAGAATAACTACTAAAGTTTTTTTTTTTGAACGGTCAAAGAATAACTACTAAAGTGAAAGAAAAAAGAAAATAACGTTTTTTATATTTGTTATTTACCAAAGTTCATTTCCATCTCCAATCTCCAGTAAGGACACACACAATCAACTCGACCACGGCTTTGGTAAAAATTGACAACTTGTAATTGATAATTTGTTGGTTAACTAAAGGACACTTAATTAGCTTTAAGCAAAACTTACTTTTGATCAAATTCTGAATTACTATAGCATCTTTTTCCTGGGAACAAGGTTAAAAAAAAAGGTTTATACAATCATGTAGATTTCTTTATAGGTCAAATTAATGGTGTATAAGTGAGACAGGTTTTGCTTCATGCATAAACTTGTTTCCACCATTGGATTGATAAGTCTTGTCATTGAACCAAATGTGATATAATGTTTGAAAACAAAGTTGTGTATGGTGTAAAACTAATTTACTGGTGCACATCAAGAGTTATGGTATTGTTCCAATCATACTCTTGGATTGCCATGGTATTGCCAAGAAGCATGAAGCATGTATTCCTTTTTAACTTTTATATGCATGTTTACAAACATACGTCTATATATACTAATAAGGGTATGTTTGAATAAACAACTTATAGCACAAGCGCTTATGCATAAGCTTACATAAAGCTATTTTTATAGAAAAAGATAAAATAAAGTTAAATTGTCTTTGTATATGCTATAAGCTGTTTTTATAAAATATATTGGAGAACTTTAACATGGGTACAAAGCATTCTTGGTAAATTCAATGAAGGAAACATTAGTTTCATTTAGAATGTTTCATGTTTGGTTCTTTCGCATCTAAATATTTCCTTCCAATTTTTGTAAGAAACTTTGCTAGTCCTTTTTGACAAATTTAGTGGCTCTTGAATCGATAGTTAATCTATGGTTTGTGTGACTATGTAACCATAAGTTTCAATTTATATCAAAATATAAGAATCGATTTGATAAAACAGATATAATAATGCTTACATTTAAGAATTCAATCTATGTGATGAGTTGAGGAAAAAGGGCTTGAACTGGATGACCAACAAGTTAGGTTCATTTTGGTTTTATATTTGTAAGTTGTAACTCAGCATCAATTTAACTGTTTTAATATCATATAGTTTGATTTGAGTCGCTCTGTTTGTTAATAAAAAACTACTTAAGTGAAAAATATTTTTTGTTTTTTTTCTTTGTTATTTCTAAAACCAAAGTTTGTTTCCATTTTCAATTTTTATTAAGGACACAATCAACTCAATTATGACTTTGTTTGATAAAAACGACGGATCACTCTTTTGTGAGTTAAACGATATTAAATGAATTTTATCTTTTAAGTAGGAAGTTCAAATGATTCAAATATTGAAAAATAATATAGCCACTCACTTTTACACTAAAAATGTATCAAAATTAAATCTATTGTTACATTTTTCATGATGTTCTTTTTCTTAATATATCATATAGTATATATTTTAAAATAATGGTAAAATTTCATGCTTTGATTTATTAAATCTAATGAAGAAAAAATGTGTCATACTCATACAGTACTCATAGAGGAACTGTTAGATGCCCCATTCACACGCACCAATCACTTAACAACCTACAGCCCCTTCCTCACATCACATGTCTCCATGCCAACCACCACATGATGACTCAAATAACAGACACTCATCATCCAGGCCAGCTTCATGTTCTAACTTCTAACTTCAAATTTATGTTTATTGATTTTTTTTATTTTTTTTGCACAGTTATAAAAACTGTGCCAAGTAAATTAACTTAACCACTTAATTGATGAAGTGGTTAAAGTACAGTACATGTAATTAGCTCAGCTGATTAGTAAACTAAATTATAAAATAGTTGTCACTAATCACGTGTGATTGAATCAAATGTGTCCCACAAATCATTGAATAATATAAGCATCCTATAATATATGAGAACGCCAATGTGTCTTTCTAGCAATTCGGTGTCATTATTGAATAGTATAAATGAATGTGACAGAGGGAAGATTTTTTGTATCTTGAATGTGAAAGAAGATCTAATATTATATAATTCAAACACAAACAAAAAATGATATGCAGAATTTGTTTTGTGAGTAAATAAACAATACTATTAGCCAAAGTGAGTTATTCTGTCATTCACCACAAACAAAAATAATTAAGACTTGGGATGGACACATAAAAACATGACAAATGTACACTTCAACTTTGGAATAACTAATGAATGAAAAAGTGATTAGTAGTAGCAAGATAGTTGAGGTTATATATTTGGACCACTCACAAACCAGCTAGTCACTATACTTTTTGCTAAAGATAAGACCATACTTTCCTTTCTAAACCTACCTCACAGTCATTTTAACCTGGCTTTACAACCAGTTCAATCAATTCAGTTCAGTATTTGTTTGAGAAAAAAGTGAAAAGCTAGCTAACAAGAATATGAGTTTCAGAGTGGTTGCAGCCTTTTCTCTTCTAGTTGTTGTCCATCTCATCAACCTTGCTTCTTCAAATCCTACTAAGAACATCTTGCCTGCAGGTACTATATATCATATTCCTTGCTTCTTCTTTTTTCTTTCTATTTTAAGCACATGCAAAAGGTTTCTTAAACTCTAAAGTGAATTGCAGTTGTGTCACCACATTTGTGGGTTGCATGCCGTTTGTCTGCTAGCAATCATCGTCATCTCAAAGTAACCATAAGATTAAGAACAAAACAGTAGGTTGTCTAGATTGCAAGAAATGAATGAAACAGTTTGATATAGGCTGCACATGCATAAAGCCATAAACTGATTGTTTTGAAAAACAGATATATCTTTGGAGATTTTTTGAAATTCCATTTGAAAAAGAAAAAACATGATATTTCTGTATCAGATTTCTGGTGGCTAAGTATAGGTGATGGTTTAAATTGAGGTACCAGTTGCATCACAGTCCTTGATGATTGCAGTTGCATTGTGGTCGTAGAGATATTAAAAAAGTTGACGTTGCAGTTCAAATCGCGATCAGAGACCTTTTTCTTTAAACCCAATAGCATTATTTCAATTCTATTGCAGGCCCCTTTTCCTGATTCTCTAGGAATATAGGATGAGGGTAACTGCTTATAGATTCTTTGATCTTGATCATAGGTGAAAGAAATTGTATTCAGGTATCAACAGGAACAAGATACCTAGTTTGATTTAAAATGAAGGAGGCAAACTTTAAGTACATTGATTATTATCTTCCTTTAAGCTCTCTGTCTCCCACTAGTAAAATATTCAGATGCTATAGCCTATAAGGTAGAAAGATTCCTTGCATGACAATAAATGTGAATTTTCATGTGGATTGGTTACAAAAAAGAGGGGGTTTAAAAGTACTGGTAGGGATCCAATACCTAATTATGTAGTCATTTTCAGCACCAATATGCTTTTGTACGACTAGTTCAAATCTCATGGCACAACCCTTTGATAACTGAAAATTTGTAAGGTCAAAGAGATTTAATGATACTTTCTAAGAGTGATTTGAGATTCCTATGTGAAATGATCCACTTTACAGTTCATACTTCAACATAAGAAGGGAGTACACATAATTTCTTCTGAACTGTACATTTTTTAACAATACATGATGTTTTATCTACAAGCGAAATACTTGAGGAAAAAGCATTGTTAGTTTCTTTCTATAGCATGTTTAAGAAACAGAAGGCCATGAGTAAATACCTTAAATAAGAGTTTTGTTGATAGAATTTGTGCAGAAGAGCAAGTTAGAAGATAAGGCAATACATGTAAGTAAGATGGAAGGAGGTGGTGTTCATGGAGGAGGCGGTCATGGTGGCCAATCACATGGAGGAGGAGCAGTTATACCTGTTTATGCAGCCGGTGCTGCAAATAAAAACCACCAGCCTCCGAGTCATCATGGTGCTGCTGACTGCAACCTCAACAAAATCAAATTCTCCTCCACGCTTATGTTGGTCTTAGTCTATCCTCTCATGCTGATTGTTTGGTTAACATAGGAAGTACAGAACTAGTTCAGTATATGTTATGCAACTGTTACACACTTACACGTTCTTTTCTACAGTTATATGTTTTCTAGTGCCCTAAAAGTGAGTGATGTATTTTGTTCAGTTAGAATTTGTAACACTATGCAAAATGTATCAAGGAATGTTTACATACTCAAAATATCAAATCAACATCATAGAAAGGCAATAAAGTCTACAGATTTCATGTGGGCAGAAGGTGCTGACTTGCATATGGATCAGCAGTTGTGATCTGAAAGATACATATTGGATAGGCAGTACCATGATGCACAATTATAACTGAAAACAACTTCGTACAAATATTATCATTTTTCATAAGTGGTTTCGATGAAGATATAAATTTGAAGCAGTGTTTGCAAGTTGAATGTAACAGTTTATACAGATCATTAATGTTCATCTTAAGTACTATTAAAGCTGTCCAGCAAAATTTCCATGCATAATATAATAAATATTCAGATTTTTCCATGCTCGGAATAATGTTTTTGTTATTTTCTTCCAAATCATGGCGCCGTTTCCTGTGCTTTTTGCACATGGATGTATTTTTTTCAGTTGAATAAAAGGAGCTGAAAGCTCAAAAGAAGAAAATAACAATCCACACAAGAAACATAAAAGTCAATTAATTCAATCACTTCATTCAGATGTCCAAGGTGGATTAAAATTCAACATATACCAATCAAACTAATTAAACTAACTCATACTAGTACACATCTGGGTAGACCGGGTGTGAGAGAATCAACATACAAAGCATGTGTATGTACACAAAATGCTTTCCAATATTCTAAAATTTCAAATAGCTATAAATTACTTTGATAATGCAAACACGACAATTAAGTATCATTTTTAGAAATGGGTGAGGTGCTCAAGTTTCCGAGCCTGAAAAAACCTAGAACGCCCTTTACCACTTGATTCTATTTCTTCGCTTCTCCTCTTGGATGTGGTGAAACCCAAATTGTTTAATTTCAATTGCCTCTTGCCATTATTATTACTGCTGCCACCGTCTTCATCCAAGTCAGACTCCCTATAAAAAAGTCCGAGTTTTAACAGATAAATAAGCATAAACGCCTAGCACATAACACTTGGAAGTTGGAACATAAAAATGGAGAGAAAATTAAAAAAGTAGTTTTCCCATATACATAATGGAATTTAATTCCATCCGTCATCTTTCATGAGAAATATATTGTTCGGGTTGAGGGTCCCATGCATTGTTCATTCTTCAAGCTTAAAGTTTGGAAGAGAAGACGGTAAGATATATAAATCCAAGCATAATACCTACAGCTTTCAGGATTATTGAATATTTCAAAAACACTTCTGAATTTTTAAAATTAGTCTTTTTCCGTTGTTGACAACAAAAGGCATTGCAAAAAATATAGGACAATTCCAACTTAATACTTACCAAATTGAAAACAACCAACTAACCTCACAAGTACTTTGAAAGATTGTAAAAAAAGTGACTTGTTTCTGTGGTGCTAAGATCAGGTAAGAGATGTTGTGAAAATAGCACAAGTTGGTAGCCTATAACATATCAACTATCAAGGATACCTTTCTCAAGGACTATTTCACTCCAGAGATTAATTTAAATGTACAAAAAACCTCCCAAAAATTAATATACTTTTCTGATAACGATTCCAGTTATATAGACCGGTAATGAGTATAATAATTTTGTTAACCGAGAAGAAGCAGAAGTATAACTGATTTTCAGCAGCGGAGAATGTGGTCAAAAAGTTACTTAAGTGGGGAGAAATTGGATAACATGAAGTTGGTGGAATTTGGATCAAAGTTAACAGAATTCTAAATCAAAAATCTTATCCCAGAAACAAAAGTTCCAAATAAGATAAGTTCTCTGATCTTAAAATAAAATTACTTTTACAGCCCAAGAGGATCAAATTCCAAAAATTACAAACGTGGGATTGGCTTTGATTTGATAATGCTATTCTGGAAGCAAATAAATCTAGAAGCCTGTAAACTATGGAAGTGAAAAAGAAAAATTAAATAAAAGAATAGTTGGAAATAATTTTAGATTTTTATGTTGAACTCAACTCAACATCTGACTTAAGCAGTTAAGCTGCTTAAGATGGTTATAAATAGCACCTAGCAGTATGTCAACATTAACATGGAATGACTCAACTCAACATCTGACTTAAGCAGTTAAGCTGCTTAAGATGGTTATAAGTAGCACCTAGCAGTATGTCAACATTAACATGGAATGACTCAACTCAACATCTGACTTAAGCAGTTAAGCTGCTTAAGATGGTTATAAATAGCACCTAGCAGTATACCAACATTAACATGGAATGATTCATGATAGTCAACTGCGCCTACCAGCCTAGTTCAAACACACCGTGGAAAGGAAAACCTCAGGGCCTATTTGGTTTCTGTTCTCAATGTGTTTTCACTTCCTATTTTCAATTTTAATTAGAAAAGTTCCACTTCGTCTTCGCTTTATTTCTTGTTTTCAATGTTTTGTGCAAGAAACAATAAATGAAACCAGAAAATGTTTTGAAAACTGAAAACAAACTCAAAATAAGGTGGTATTTACTATAACTGAAAACAAGAAATGAAACCAGAAAATGTTTTGGAACCAAACAAATCCTTAGAAAACAAGTGCGGTATACAGTCACAGATTGCAGGGAAGATTAAGAAAGCATGCTTACCACAAGACTTCAGTGCCACCTTTAAAATAAGAGTTGCAAGTTCCCCAACTAAACCTGACCAATGTTGGAAAACCAAAGATAGAATGTTTGTGATCTTCTAGCCAAGACTTGGTTGCAGGATCTACACAAACGAAAACATAATCATATTTATTGTAATTACAATGTTAATCGGAATAATAGACATTATATGAGATCTACTCGTGAGTCATGACCTACTCACCTCCAGGATATCCAGAGCCAAAGTTCCTGTGAATGTTATCAGCAGACTCATCAAGCACCCAATCTCTTATAGCTCGATCTCTTGTGACCTGAAAGGTTGGATTAGAGGTTGCAGGTAGACGGTAAAACTTCTCAGTGCAGGAAATTCTACAAGGGAGAGTTAGGTACCTTTGCAACTATACTTGCACCACTGACAACAGGATAAAGACTATCAGCCTTCTTTGCAACCACAAATTTGATAGATGGAAATTTTTTAGACAGCTTTGCTTCATATTTCCCTGGATCTCCAACTGTATCAATATAAACCTGAAGAGGCCAAATTATACATTTCACATCTCTGTCATAATTTAATTATCAACTTAATATTACAACCTAAGTACTTATAAGAAGTGTACTTATCCATACGACATATTTTGTTGGCACAAAATTTGCGTTTATTTAATGTGTACATCTGAAGTCATTATTTCATTTTTGAAATCTTCAGGGTGAAGTGTGGTACGTTGATCTAAAGGAAGTGAGTCTTAAATAGAGCTCCCATTTAAAATATGTTGGGAAAAGGGTTACCTCAGTTAGAAGCACTCCCATTTTGAGCACCCTATCAACGAGGCCCATGGCAGAGTCATGTGATATCTCATTCAAGTTTATCTTATTCCTGTTAAAATTACAATAAGGAAAAACCATCATTAAATTGAAAAGAAAGACAAAAAAAACATCAAAAACAAAAGGACCAAGGTTTGTTTGTTTACTTCTTGAGCATTTTGGCAGAGAGTTCCTTTGGGTCAATGACATCAACAGCCCATCCAATAGAATCGTTGGCTTTCAAAGTTTCAAACAATTCTTCCCTCTTCTCTTCTTTCAGTGTCTTAGAATCTGTTCCAACAAAGATGCAAATGTGACACAAAGATGCAAATGTGAAAC
>Ga0099826_10001127_pt1 | contig 15296 bp, 8 predicted proteins | sample Mtrugardesep15_FD_76830 | JGI IMG/M metagenome (GOLD analysis project Ga0099826, IMG submission 76830) | Root nodule microbial communities of legume samples collected from California, USA - M. trunc garden sep15 | ecosystem: Host-associated > Plants > Roots > Nodule | place: USA: California... | reverse complement strand
CTTTTTTCATTTTATTTCTTTAATCAAACATTAAATCAATCTAATTATATTTTGAGTCATTTTCTTTTAACGTAAAAAACACAAACGCATACTCATTTGCCACTTGACTTTTTCTTTTAAAACTTTTTTTTTTCAAAAACTAATAAAAAACACAAAACCAATCAAACATGTTAAGAATAACGTAAGATGACCTGTCATCAACTATATCAATTGTAAACTCGAAATAAACCTCTCCCTAAAGAGATTATATGCCATGGATGAGTTGTTTTCCAAAATTTTGACAAATTATGCGTGATTTCCTTTGCGATAAAAGTCTTATCTCCCTTATTGAGGACCAGTCAGCCATGTAATTCTGTTGAGATTCTACCAATGCTAGTTCATATTGTTGTTGGTTAATCTTAATACAAAGTGAACCACCCTTAATTGTTGGAATGGGTAAAAGATCACTCTGTACAGTCACTGCATTTGACACCACTTGTGCAAAAGAATCATTAATCCCGGTGCCATGGGAAGAGGTTTGTAAGTGTAGGAGACCATGCAAGGCCATGTGAGGCAATCTACTATAGATGAAAAAACTTATTGGAGGGCTCGGTGGTCAAAATCCAATCCACTCACTTCCAAGTAGGCAATCTACCAAAGTTGAAATTATCCCCCACCTAATGCAATCACGACTTGTTGTTTAAGTGTGAAGCAATGAGCAACACAACCACAAACAGAACAACCACGTCAATTAATGATTTGAGGAAGCAAAACTGTGAATTTGGGTAGGAATTTAGAAATGACGACAAATAATGAACCCCAATGAAGATTAATACGAATCAAACAAGATTTATAGGTGTCAATCAAGCCAAAAACATGATTTGGTTCACTTTGAGAAATAAATCGAAACAATAGTTTGAGAAATTTCTTTGAATCGTATCAAAGTGATACAAGTCATAATTTGGTTGAATCGAATCGTATGACGTGAACCAACAAGAAAAGAGCCCGAAGGTATGATTGATATGATTCACAACACATAAACACAATTTTATGTATCAAATGGCTCAAAATATGATTTAACAAAACTTGACTCACAAGAAACACCTAAACACAATTTTAACATAAGACACTAAGTAGAGAACTTAAGATCATGGATTAAGTGCTTGTTTGGTATATCATCAATTCTGTCTAAACGTGATTCTACAAAGCCAAACCAGGGTTTTTCCTTTTCAATGATGTTTGGATAAAATAAAAACCAATTCTAGAAACGTGCTTTTGCTCTCTAAACGTGGTTGAATAGAAGCTGGTATTCCAAGCTTCTCCGGCAAAGAAAACGTGAAGCCAAGCTTTTAACATATATTTCCTATTTTATATTATTTTATGTGAGGCATATATACCCTGTTATAAGCTTTATTTCCTGTTATAAATCAATTGTGTTTTTTTACACCCTTTGATTTTATATTATATTAAATTGATAAAAATAATACTAAAAATATCTTTTTTTTGAAAGGAATAATTAAAATATCTTTTATAAATTAAATAAAAATAATATTAAAAATACCTATTATAAATTAATATTATTTTAAAATGATTTTGTAAAGCAATTAAAATCCAAACATGATAAATTTAAATAATTATCTAAAATGAGAATGGGATATTTAATTTTCAAAACAATTGAAAGGATGATTTGGTCATTACACATTTAAAATCACTTTTGATTTAAACTATTCAAACAACATTTACGTATAAGAACCACTTTTAAGTAAGTGTATCTAAATATAAATCAATTCATATCAAACTCATTTTTAACCAAAATCAATTCTCTCAAACTCAATTTTCTCAAACTCAATTTTCATCGCCGCTATACCAAACATATGCTTTCACAAATGAGCTAATTAACCATAAAATGTAAACAACATCTATATAAAACATCGCCAAAACCCAAACTAAAGAATAACTACAAGTTCATGTAACGACAACTTGCTTGTCCTGCAAAGACGAAAAAACCTTCTTCGTTGTTTTATTTATGTCATGTCCTTACTATGTTGAGATTTGAATTGACTTCAATTTCATGATGTGCTTAGAGTGTCACATCAAACTCCATGCTAACATTTACAAAATATTTTAACGTTAAAAATTAATTTTTTACTAACATAGTGTAAAATTATAGATTGTTTTAAAATTTCGGTAATCTGACTGCTCGTTACACAGTTATAAATTATAAATTATAGAGTATAAAAATGATTTTTCTATCATGTGCAAATTTACACATGTTAAGAAGTTTAAAATAGCAACTTAGTATTAGAACTTGTATATTTTGTATTTAATATTTAATGTTTCAATAAATAATTGTTGTTTTTTAATAAAAACTTGCTATTTTTGGTTGCTTTAACATGCACACAAACCCATATAAAAAAAATGCATATTTTGTTCCACTCCCAGCACGTAGCTCTATCTATGCATGGCTAATTACACACTTACAAGTTTCAAACATTGAAAGGTAGTTGAATGGTTGTTACCACTTCACTACCAAACACTCAAATTCAAAACCTTTCTCCTTTTCCTTTCTAAAATGCAAAATCAAAACACCGCTTCTTCCATTTTATCGTTTTCTTCTTCTCACCGTCACCATGTTCTCCTCCTTCTGGCGATCCATCGATCGCTTCTCCTTTCAACACTTCAAGTAAGGGTTTCATTTCGAGGTTTTCATTCTCTGAATTTAATTTCTATGGCGCATTTTGGAGGTTTTTGTTGTTTACAGTTCATGAATTTGTTATTGTTATCAATATTTTCGGTGCTTATGGATCTTCAACCTGGATGTTAGAGTTTAATTTTGAGATTTTGATGCTCTGTTTTTTCGTAATAATTTAATTAATCAACTTTTTCTGAGTGGAACTTAGTTATAATTGCGCATTTTTTAGGTTTTTGTTGTTTCCACATACACTATTCAGATTAGACGTGGTGTCTGACACCGATGCGACAATGACACATATAATTATACTGAATTATGTGATTTTCTCAAATTATTAGCGTTGTCGGCGTGTCTGTCTGAATTCGTGCTTCATAGGTAATGAATATTATTATTAGGAATTATTATGTGCATATGGATCTTCGACCTTGATGTTGTTTCAGATATGTAACCAGTGAGTCCGATCGTTAGGGTTTGATTTTAGATTTTGATGATCTGTTTTTTTTTTTTCCTAATAGTTTTATTAAGGGAAATGCTAAAGTGTGTCCTTGGGACATTGGTTAAGAGAATATAAATAGAAATGATTTGTTGGAAAATGGTGAAAAGTGTTCAATTCAACTTTTTAAAAGTCAAAAGGTTGTAATTTCCAATGCAAAATTACTACTTTTAGTTTCCTTAACCATTGCCCTGAGGGCACTGGTTAGCAAGACCCTTTAATTAATCAAACTTTTGGTTAGTGGAACCGAGTCTCTGAAGAATTTTTTAGGTTTTTGTTGTTTCTTGAGCATGAGCTTGTTTCTTTTGAATAGTATTGCTATGATTTTTTACGGTGCTTATGGATTTTCAACCTTGATGTTGTTTCAGATATGTAATTAGGGAATTGCAGAAAATCAAAGCTGTGAACGAACATAATAGGGTAACAAAAGAAATTTTGTAAGTACATCCTCTTTTTTTTTTTGGGAAAAAAACACAATGTAATTATGCTTGCGGTTTCTTGCAGGAATTTGTGGTGGATTTATTGCAATGTATTGTGGAGATTGTAACATATGGCGATAAACAGGATCCGTTAATTTTTGAGTATGAATCTGTTCTGGAAATTTTGTTTTTATAATATTGATCTTATTTTGGTGATGATAATTTGTGACTGATAGTAAACATTTAGATGTTTCATGGAACACCAAGTGCTTGCGGAGTTTGTTCGCATACTTAAGACCAGCGAAAATTCAAACATTGAGGCACCGCTGCTTCAGTATCTGAGCATAATGATTCAAAACATGGATAGTGAACAAGCAATTTGTAAGATGGTTACTATTGTCTCTGTCTAAGCTTGTTAACTTCTAAGTGTAACTCAAATTGATATTCATTGTACAAATCACTGTGTTACTCCTAAGGTTTTTTTTTCTTCCTTCCTTAGTACTAGTACTTACTAGAAATTGGTATTTCATATTTACATGTTGCAGACTATTGCTTCAGCAATGGTTATATTAACAGCATTATTTCGCATCCCTACAAGTTCGATGGAGGAGACATAGCTTCGTACTATGTGTCTTTTCTAAGGTTGTGATCCTTTATGCTTCTCTTTCTGTAGTTATATGTTGAACCTTTTTTTCATAGTCTCGTCATCTTTTGGTTTTTACTTGGTTACCGAATAATATCGGGGAGGGTAAAAATTCTGTGATTCTAATATTTTGTTTACCACGTTTCTATCTCTCATGTTATCATAATTAAATCTGAAAATATTTTGTTTTTGGTTTATTTCTTCATTCAGGGCAATTAGTGGTAAAATAAATAGAGACACACTCTGCCTCCTTGTGAAGGTTCATGGGGTAAGCCAAAACTCATAAATGTAATGGTTTGCTGCTGTATTTTAAATCAACATAGTTATCTTTCCAACTTACACTGATGGGGATAGGCTTGATACTTTTTATGTGTCAACTTACACTGATGGGGATCTTCATCAAACCAATATTGTCTTTAGCAAAGAAAATTTAATATGTTATACTTGAGAAAGATATCAGTTAAAATTACATATGTGCTTCCTGCCTTGTATAGTGGTTTAGACACATTTTACTTACCATTTGTGAATATGATGCAAGGTTGCAATTAAATTATTGTTAATGAGAGAGTTAGTTAGTTTGGTTAGTTGGATCAGCACAGTTAGAAGAAACAAGGCATGTTGTTTAAGAGGGATATTGTCTTGTCATGTTGTTGTCTATAGGCTAGAGAGGCTAGAGAGGTGCAGACCCTTGAAATTCAACATTATTGGCTTAATAGGGGAGATTGTCCCTGATCCCTCTAACAACACACCAAGCTTATATCAACTGGTAGCTGTGGCCTGTGGGTAGTGTGTATCGAAGGATTCAAAAATTGTTAATGGATAGACTTATAAAAATCAAGAAGCACATTCTTTGATAATTGCATAACTAAGGAAAGAGATTGCAAATTTTAGGAGAAAACTGAAGGAAGAACGTTTTGGTTTCAAGTAAGGGAATGAGAAACTTGGGAGCTAGAATACAAGGAAAAATGAAGGATTGAAGACCAAGAACCAGGATTTCAGTGATGGAATGGAAGAGAACATTGAGGCTAGAATGGTGAAAAATGGTAACAACAGGGCTTCATGAATAAGAGAAGAGGCTGCGATGGAGACATTTCTTGTCTTTTGAGAAATTGTTGAGGCCTTTGGTCTAGGGTGGTGTAGACCTTTGTAGTTATCATCAACATTATTGTCAGTTAACTTGTGATGGAGATGTATTTTTGTTTATCTGAATTCCACAGCATTTTTAAAGATTCTTTGTTTCAACATTCAACTGCAGGATGCTGTAGTCTCCTTTCCATTGTACACTGAGGCTTTAAGATTTGCTCATCACGAGGAAAAGATGATTCAGACAGCTATACGTTCATTAGTTCTCAATGTATACAATGGTATACTGCTGCTCTAATGCTTTGAACTTCCTATAAGTATGCTCTAGTGCAATGCATTTCTAAATTTTACAATGATTTTGTTTTTGTTCTACAGTTAGTGATGACATGGTGTATCAATTTATATTGACTCCTCCAGTTTCCGATTATTTCTCTGACCTAGTTCATAGATTAAGAGATCTATGCTTCTGCTTAGACAGTATTCTCTATGATAAAGGGTATGTCTACGTTAACTTTTTTATTGTTGTTGCTTTATATGCACTTGGATACTTCAACTTCTGAAGAGCAAACTTCCTTACTTTGAAGCAGGGAGATGGAGACTCAAACACGAAGAAATGGGCTGATTCTTCAATCTGATAAAATCGTGGATGAACTGTACTACTTTAAAGATATTCTTAGTGTTGGCAAGCCACGTTTGACAAGGCTGGTGACTGAAAATCTGCTGAATGGGCTTGTGTTCCCTATATTATTCTCATTACTAGCATCAAAGAATAATGATGTAAGCTGAGAAGACTTCCTGAAAACTAGTCAAGCTTTAATTTTAGTTTATCTTAGTCTTATACCATCCCTAGATTGACTTTAATGTTCAAGCATGTTAATGATAATCAGGTTGTTCCCGCCAAATCCTGAATATTTGATCTATAGTAAATGGTATGATAGGATGTGAATGCCTTCATTTGCTATTCAAAACTTTAGGGCTCGTTTACAGTGAAAACATTTTCTATTTTCATTTCTTAAAATTTGTGTAAGTTTTACTTGTTAAGGAGAAAAGGGACTCTTGGAGTGAATAATCATCTTGCATTTCCAGAAATAATGAAAATGGCAACTGAGCTCTTTTTATTATTTTCTGAAGTGCATTATCCCTAGCTAGCATTTTATCTTTCTCTCCATCACAATGGCCCACTTTAAAAGTCTACTTTTTTTGTTGTTAACAAATAAAACTAACACAAATTTTAGGAAATGAAAATTAAAAATGTTTTCACAGTTAATGGGCCCTTACTTTTCTAAAATCCCATAGTTCTGTTTTTCTTGTAATTGGAAAGAGGAAAATTGATTTACATAAACTCACTTCATATTTTTAAGGATTTCATACTTTTGACCTTGTACTTTTTAGTTTAGTGTCAAATCAATTTTATATTTAGAAAGAGAGAACAGTCACATCATCATACTTGTGCTTATGTATGAGCTGCTTCTTATGGTTTCCTAACAAGGGAATTGGACAAAATCGTTACAAAATGAAATGAATTTAAATAAATCTTGCGGGCGAAAACTCCTATATTCCAGTTGCTCTTGTCATACATGACTTTTATTTCATTTTTCTTTATCACATGGTGTACTCAGTCACACATTATCTTTGTTCCAGGAGTCAGGTTTATCTTCTGTCACTTCACTATATATCGTATCCTGCATTCTTCAAGTCGTTGGTGGAAGAAGCATGATTAACAACGTGGCGTGTGTCATCTTGTATCATTTTTTGAACTTAAATATGAGAGTTGAAAGTGAAGAGAATACTACTGATGGCCATGATGATGTTAAACCTTTTGCGAAGTGCTTGAGTGAAATTGAAAAACCAATTTGTTATGCTCCAGAGTTAAATGGAGCTGAGAGCATCGATGGGAACTATTTTGGGGCTCATTGGGAAGATTTCACTTCTGGTTTCAGCACTGATAAAATTTGTTCCAAAAGGTTGGCATTTTTGCTGAGATTGTTTATAGTGTTGTGAATTCCATTGTAGTCTTTATAGTGTTGAGATTGTTTTGTTGTCTTCACTTTTGACCATCCATTATTTTCCTTTTGTTTGTGTATATATGCCTGAATGACGATCCAGGGGGTAATGTGGGAGATAAGAAAAGAAACCTTATTTCTTATTGAAAGGTTCGGATTAGTAGAATAATAATGCATGATGATAAACGAAATTCCACGATTAATAGTAATGCTATAGAAGTAGTTGACATCAGGAGGAAGCATCTACTGAGGCTGATCATTTATGTATTATGTTTCGGTGTATTTTTTATTTTATTTTAAAATAAATGTTCCTGTGTTTCTAAATGTAATATAATGAAATTGCTATCGTTGCAGGAGAGGAGTACTTGACTTTGTTTTCTCCGAGGATCGCAGCCTAGTGCTAGCATCTATATTTCTGTTGCTCGTTTTGGCAGAAAGTAAAGGTATCCTTATTTCCTTCAATTATGTATCCTATTATCAATTGTATTTTAGTATGTCATTTGAATTACTTGTTCGTTGCTTTTTCATGCAAGTTTTGCAGATCTTGATTGTTTCTTATCTCCAATGATATGGCTATATCAGACTGGGGTTGTTATGGTAAGTATTCATTGAATTGAACTGAGCATGGTCATCAATTTTTTGAATGGCATACTACAGTACATCGATTACCATACATGTTAAGGATAATGTATACTAGCAACAAAGTATTTTTTGCTGAATAAATGTTGGAGATTTTTTACCATGCTGAAATATCTGTATGCAAGTTGGTAAAAAGGGAATTTTGGTAAAATTGGTTTTTTTCCTAGTTACATACTACTATTGCCAGCTTGTAAGTAACACAGTAAAACTGATGTCGTAAGTCCCTGAGTGAGCATATCTTCCAACTGAAGTCCTGAAGGGACGAAAGCTGTGACTAAAAGATTAATGAAATTAAGAAGATAAAAACTGCAAAAATCATATCTAAACAAACATGTCCTAATTATGGAAACATCTTTACTAATTATATTACACAACACTCATCATCTACTATCTGAACAAATTTACCGGTTGAGTGGTTAACTATTCCCGTGCTTAATTCATTTTTACCAAATTATATTTCAAGTAATTTTCCCTTGATTATTGAACTAAAAGCTGTTGGTGTTAGACGAATCATGTATTAAATATGATTTCTTTTTCTTTCTTCTTCTGTCTGTTTTAGTTGCAAAATAATGGTGCGTCAACTTCTAAGTCTGCAGATGCAAGTATGTTCAATAGATTTATGCCTGAGGTATATGTAACATTCTTCAATCTCTGATCAAATTAGTCATTTGTTATTATTTGTTTTGTAGTTTTAATTTTGTTAAATTTGGTTCCTATTGCATACATAATTGAAACAAAATAAAAATCTTTAATTAAATTTGACAGATTTTAAATGCCGTCCTGAAGGTCTTAGCCTTCGAGCAATCCCTCTCTGGAATGATGCTATGGCATGTTGGATGGTGCTTACGAAAGTTACTTAGCTTCAACAGAGAGGGACTTGATAGTGATAATCTCCTCCTGTTCACTGTAAGTATTCAATAGCTCCAGCTAATTTCCATAACACACTATTACAAGTGGATATATGCTTGCATGGAGTTCTACACTTCTACTGGTAGTTTTACTATCAAAATTTGACCAGGCAAACTAATATTTTATGTTGAATATGTATTGAGTTTAGAAATTGCTTTGATTATTTTCCTTCAAAGTTTCACTTGGCTATAATTCAGTACCATTACCATTTGTTAAAGCCTCAAATATTGTTGGATACTAATTTAGGCAGCGTTTCAGTTATCATGCAAAAAAGTGTAACATAAATCTTGCGATCAGATTATAAAATCATGTAAGCTGCAAGATTAGATATTTCATATTTGCATCTCCTAATGTGCCAGGATTGGAGGCTCTGCCTGTTCACTTGTTTTCTGATTTGAAGTTGATCAGTTATAAATATAAATGAGCTTATAATTGATTTCAAGAATATTAAGCAAATGATCAAAGAAAATAGACGAGAACTTGGGTGGCTGAGCTTGCATAAAAATAATATGGACTTCAATACCGATATATAAGATATCTCGATTTTAGTGAGTTGAAGCTCTTGCTAACTGATATGGCTAAAGGGTATTTAATTATCTAATAGTTCCTGAATGCAACTTAAAAATTCATAAATTACGTTTGAGCTCTGTCTTCAAATGCTGGGAAAGTTATTTTCATGAACCAACTGTTGGAGAGATGTATAATAAAAAACCATTCTTATAAGTTGACCTGATGGCTTAAGCAATTGGAATAGTTGGTTTGTGAGATGATCAAAAGTTCAATCTTTGCTGCCCTTATTCTCTTAATAAAATGCTGAATTTCAGCACTAGTTAATTGGGCCTATGCATTGTACATGCTTCAAGACAAAGAATTCGATAGAAACCTGGTTGTGAGAAAGAATAGGGATAATCTTTGTAATTTTTAGAGTTCGCACCACCCCTAAACATGGTTACCCAAACGAGATTTAAATCATAAATTGAAAGACACAATTTTCGAATCATGAATCGAGTGTTTTTTTCTTAATCGTAAGACATAAAGCGTAGACAGGGTCATATAATGAATTGATGACGGCTTCTAAACACAACGCCAGGGCAGAACAAACCTGACATATGCTACAACTAGGACATTACTGGTGCAGAGCAGAAAGCAGAGGGTCTGGAGTGTCAAAAGAGACTCGAGTCAAGGTCAATGGTCAGCGGGACTTGGCCTATGGCTCACAAATGCAGAAACTTTGCATTGCAACATCGGATGTGACGGAGTGCAGTGAGCTCTCCAGTGTCTGTGCTCAGATGATAAACCAGTTGGTGGAAGGATCAAATAACAATCATAAATGGAGGTTAGTGCTGACAGTAGCGAAAAAGAAAAAACAGGGCAGCAGACAGGGAAACAGGGATCAAACCAGGAAGCTGTGGTGCCAATTTGAAACTGATCAGTGGACACTATCTGTGTTAATTTTACATGAGGAGATGTGTAAATATATATAGAAAACAGAATCAACGATCCTTCCAGTTTAGGGATTGAAATTTGAAATTAAAAACTACGTTATCTAAACCCACTTGGGTTGGCTGGTGGTATTGGCTTGGGGCCTAACAGTATGTTCCTCCTCAATGTCTCAGGTTTGATTCTCCCTGGTGCAATTTGGGTGGGCTAATTTAGCTTCTTCAAAAAAATAAAAACTACGTTATCTATCTAAAGGGATCTAAGAAACATATTATGGAATCAAAGAAAACAATGAAAGTTTTGTGGTGGTACAGGAGTGTATTAATCTGCATAAGGATTATACCTTTATATGGTTGATTTATTACACCTTTAGTTTTTGATATGATATACATGCTATAGGAATATATGATTGATTTATCGATGATATTTTTACTTGTATATGTCAAATTGTATTTATGCACTCAGTTTCTAAAGTTTTATAGTTTCTAGTTTCCATTGGCAGACTTCATATGATCAGTCTCGTGCTCACTTTTTGAAAGAACTTGATGGAATTTGGTTTGATCATATACCAGATGCTCTAAGAACTGAATGGGAGAGCTGTATAAGAGGTGATTATTACTTGGTTCGCTTTTAGATTGAGTAGATATTTATCGCGTAACTTGATTATTTCGGAAGTTGGTATATGCTTAATATGGCTAAATAAACTGCATAAATATTTTTTTAACATAACACAGGAAGGCAAAATTCTTGTTGAATCATTGGCATTTTTATTTTCCAATGGCATTTCTTAATCCAGTTAACTAAGCCTGTCTGTTTAGATTAGGCTTGGTTGTTCTTGTTGTTGTGCTAAGAAATAAGACACTTCAAAAAATTATAAATATTTTCCTCTAATGCGCATTCCTCATATTGCATGCAGCTCTTGAACAATCTTCCCAATATAAAGATCCATTATTTATGTTCGAGCTTGTTCTTGACCAACAATCTACCAATGGTATTGTCATCATTGCATGAACTATTTGTTCAATGAATTGGTATTTACCTGTTAATGTTAAACCCTCGTATCATGTGCTGATTACGATTTCATTAAGAGTAAATTGGTGTCAATGACAGGAGAAACCTCTTCATATTTTGCTTGGCAAAGAATGGATGATGCAATGAAGGTGTTGTTATTTATTCCATCCAATTGAATTTCATATCATTAGTTTTACTATTTGATGATCCCTTGTTACTTTCTATAACACACTGAAATGGGTGTTTGTTTTCTATGAAGTTAAGAAATTTAAATTGACTTGCACTTTTCACCTTAGTCTTAACCATATGTACTAGGTACATCCATGATCTTGTGCTCAGCATATGCTTTTTTCGAATGGTAGATATTTTCCTAGTTGATTAGTTAAGACACGAGAGTTCAAGTGGTAGGGATCACATGTCATTGCACATAGGATTCAAGCAATAAACCTATGATCGGATGAAATGGACAAATGCTTGACGTGTAATTTGTTATCAGAAATTACCACGAGTTCACAATGATTTGTGCATGTATTTTCCTGATTTAGAGGCTGCTGTTAATTTCATCATGCATTTTACTGTCTCTTCTCTGAAGTTACTGAAGCAACTTCTGACACCAGTTATTTGTTCAGGCATTTATTCTACATTACCAGCTGAAGACGTTCATTTTCAAAAGTGTATTGGTTGAGAACCCATTTTTGAACACTATTCCCAGTCCTACCAATGATTCTGTAGCAAATAGAAATTTAAATGTTTCATCTGCTAGCTTTGGGTCCAATGTTTCGTTGGGTGGGTATCATATTTTTAAACTGGTTGTGCCTCTGTCATCAATTATTATTTTGTTTAATTTCTATTGCTCTTTAACTTCTGCAGAATGTGGAATGCCATGCCGGATTGCATTTTCAAATTCTGAAATTAGGGATGTATATGTAATACCAGTGACATATGGAACGATTGGAAAGTTGATTCTTGCAGAGAAACACCCATTCCGAAGTCGACATGGAGTTGTGATTGCGATTGCTCCATTGGCAGGGTTATGTGTAAGTCAATATTGCTTTCAATTTTTGCTGGTCAGAGACTAGCTTCTGAAATTTTAATGATATTGGTCTGATTATATTTTTGTTAAAAAAAGCGAAGCGTCGTTTTGACGTCTCATACTTGGTTTCCAAAACCGTTTGATCTTATTATCATGTGTTTCCGGATAGACTCGTGGATAATGCTTTGTACTCTTTTGTCGTGCAATGCATTCGAGTTAATGTATATCACAAGCGCATGCTTGTGTGTATCACGGTCTTGCGTTAGAGTTTCTGTTAATAAAAACCTCTACTTTTCTGATTTTGTTAGGTTCATTTAACCATCAATTGTACTAAACAGAAGGTGGAAAAACTATTAATACTTCATGACTTTGTTTTTGCTGCCTCTCAGTTTTTTCTCTTATAAAATTCATACATCAAGCGACGAAATAACAATTGTATCATATTCATAGCCATTAATCTATAGTTATTAAATTTGTCATGTTTTTAATTCTTCAGCGTGTTTCATTTGCATTTTTCTTTTCCTGTTTGATATAGCCTAGGATTGATGAAGACCACCCCTCGTGGTTGCTTCTTCGAATAAGAAATTTTGATCCACAGTTTTATACAATTAAAGCCAGAAACAACAACCTTTGCATGTCAGATCATTTGGCCGATGGGAGATGGACCCTCGGTTTCCCAAATGCAAAGGCATGCGAGGAAGCTCAATTGGCAATTCTCAATGAAGTTACCAAGCAGAGATCAGCCGTGGAGTACATGCTTGCTCCGTTACTTCAGAATGATCTCAGATTAGCTGTAGACAAAGGTAGTTAAAGTTGTGTTAATGAGTTACTGTGGGTTTGCAATTTCCCCCCTTAGAATTGTTGTCTCTCACTTTCATGTTTTAATCTCCATATTGTCCCCTATCTTAATTTTCTTCATATTTAGGTTTTGTAAATAGGATAAGGTTTATGCTGCATGTAATAACTGATATAACTGTACAGTATTTCTTCGGCATATGTATGTACCAATTGCGTAACAGATGTTTATCTGATTTCATGTAGAAATGTGAATATTGTAATACTTGAATACAAAGTTTCAGATTGTTATCTTCCTGTAAGTTATGATGGTTATCGTTTTCGCTGTTTAGTATTTGATTTGAATTTTAGCATATGTTTTGATTATGTACTCTGATCTCCAATATGTTCGCCCCTTGGTTATGCCGGATTTTCAAGTAACCTTCTGCATTTAGGGGCTTTACTAGGACTCCAATATCTGCATTTACTAACCCAACATACATTCATTCAATAAATACACAGTAGTCTACCTTGTCGAAATAAAATGAAATTATACGTTAGTCTACATTGCCACCCATTTTATACATTTATCATTATATCCATTTTATTTTATTTTTCTTCTTCTGGTTAACCAAAGTATTCCTGCATCCAATTGCAAAGACTAATTTCTCGTTGTAATTGAACATTACAACCCAATGACCGGTGTTGATTTTTTACCGCTACTTATTCCTTTATTATGCACCACATAACTTCCTCTTCATTGAATTCATTTGCATTATTCCTTACTGTAGAACCTATACGACAAATCATAGAGATACTACTAGGAAGGTTATATATACGACATCATTTATAAATAGTTTAACGAATTTGTTTACGTCCTCCCTTACATAGGACTCATCACAAATCATAAGATACCTCTACATGATGGTTATATATACTACAAACAAAAATTGAAAAAGGTCTCTGTACATTTAGAGCAACACCAAAAATACATTCTCAAAATATGAATTAAATTGGCACATTTCCACCAATCAGTTTATGATTTGAAGAACAAATAACAACTTCCAAGAAGAGAAAAAAAAGGCTCTTCTCCTTTAGGACACAAGACATATCACATTTTGGGGAACGTGGTGTGGGGTCAACGTGGATTTGAAGGGGTATGTCATGAACGGGAGCATCCAATGCAAGAAGTGCAATTTAGGCAACAGCTTCTCTTAAAGAAATGTTAAAATCGTATCAAGATCGTCCAACTCGATAACCCAACAATAGGATCACATCGTCTCAAACGCTCATTCGAACACCCATACCAACTCGCACAAGTTGATAAAGAGAACTAATGTCATGGCCTCCTTGCCACCTCTAGTGACATCTTCTGCTTCTTGTTAATCTTTGACCCGAATGAGTTTTAAACCCATTTTTACGTACGTTCACTAGAATTGTATGATATCAATGAAGTTTTGACATATTTCAATATCCATATAGCGACTGCATTGTACCGTTTGTTGTAGAGCCATTTGATCAAAGTTGAATTTAAGTTTAAAGTTATTTCCTTTTGATCTAATGACTCTCTAATGTGCAATCGCTACAAAGGATCCAAATCCAATATATTTTACCTACTTTAATTCTCAATCCTAATATGAATTAAGGATATACTTCATAATTTGAAAAACTATAGGGACTTCCAACCTATAATCCACTAACATAACATCCACCTTATTTCTTATAATACATAGTGAAAGTGAAACATGTAAAAAATAAATGCTACCTTTTTAAGATTCCTATTTAGAATTTTCATTCCTTTATTACATACAAGTTAAGTCGATCACATTGGTGACTACAAGATTAACCCACCACAACCCCATTTGGTGCACACAATATTACAAAGCATTCCATAAGTGCCTAGATTCGATTCTTCTTGTGTGGTTAAGCACAGATAACACGAGGTAGAGTAATCATTTGTATTCCTTATGATATACCGGCTTTCTTCTTAATAAATAAATCACAAGTGCATATCAGATACTATTAGGCATAAAATAATAAGAAACTTTTTGAGAAAAAAGTGTGTGGTACGTAATTCCATCACCTTTACATTAACAAGGCTGTCATGTCAAAATTAGAGCAACTTTTTCCTCCCCATTTTAGTCTTTAAAGCTGCCCATCCTGCCCAATGTTATTAAT
>Ga0099826_10001126_pt1 | contig 15299 bp, 9 predicted proteins | sample Mtrugardesep15_FD_76830 | JGI IMG/M metagenome (GOLD analysis project Ga0099826, IMG submission 76830) | Root nodule microbial communities of legume samples collected from California, USA - M. trunc garden sep15 | ecosystem: Host-associated > Plants > Roots > Nodule | place: USA: California... | reverse complement strand
TTTTTTGGATTTTTTTATTTTTAAAATTTTATTTTCAAATAATTTAAAATATAATCTGATGTGGAATTTTTTTTTTACATGTGGCTAATTAAAAAAAATAAAAAATGAAAAAAATGCCAAATCAGCGCCACGTAAGCAAATTTGCTGAGTTGGATGGGGGAGGGGTGTTTTCTGGAGAAAAAAAGTTTTACAAGGATGCAAATCAAACCGAAAATTTTACAGGGGCGAAAACCGAAAATGGTGGGTGAAAAACACTATTAACCCAAAAAAAAATAAGATACGTGAATAATACACATTTTCAAAATGTGCCATGTATTGTAAAACAAATGGAGTATATTTACACTGATATTTTTGGATGAAATTCTTCAAAAAAATATATTAAAGAATGACATACTTAATATGCATTATTTTATTAGTATTGAAAAATAAATAAATTTATAAAAGAAAGTAAATAAAAATATATTTTTTTAGGAAAAAAAACACTTTCAAATTTCTAAAAACGAAATTGTTTCTTTTTAGGAACTAAAGTTTTATTTTTGCTAACCTAGTGATTAATGAGTTCTCCATTTGATAAATCATTTTTGGGAGAACTCGAGTTTGATTCCTAATAAAAATAATTCTTGGTCAAACTTTACTTACCTCTTAATTGAACTCCGGATTACCATCGTCCATTCCCTTATAAACCAGAGACTTAACACCATTTTTTTTTGTGATTTGCAAATTATTGTCGAGTTATGCCTAATTGTAACCAAAGAAACTTAAGATTGTGTCTAATAAATAAATCTCTTTTCTTTTACAAAGGTAAAAGAAAACAGAAAAATAAGACGAAACAAAAATGAAAGACTATAATCTACGAAATCATATTGTCGCAGCATATGTAAGGAGGAGGTTCGAAAAGTCAGCCGGAGGAGAGGTGTAAGACACAAGATCCAAGGCAGAGGAAGCACTTAGCTTAGCTAGGAAGTTAGCACAATGATGCCTTAATAGGGTGTGCAAACAATGGAAGCTAGCAAGTCAAAATTGAAGAGATCCTTGATGTTTTGTATCGACCTAACATACATATGAATTTTGAGAGTTGACTCATGGATGATATGAACACAATGGAGGAAATTCGTGTAGCAAGTCACAACCGGAAAATTAATCTCCCTAACCAATAACAACCCTCGATGGCATGAAACTCAATGGGAAAGATGTTAGATGCGCCTATAATATAACAAGAGAAACTTGAATTCCAAGACTCATAAGGGCAACGAAATAGGCATCTAAGTACTACTCTGATTGGGGTTACTTATATAAGAAGTGACAATATTCTTTATTCACAAAAAAATAAATAAAAGAGAATGTGTATACTTGTAAAGAAAAATATATACATTCTGTCAAAAAAAAAAAAAACCCAAGAACACTTGTATGATATGGTAAATGCCCTCTTCTAGCTTAAGTAGAAGTCCTAGATTCAAATCTAGCTTTGGAGAATGCATTAGTGTTCAATCTCTTGAGAGAGAGCTTTGTCACACATTGTGGTCCTATCTGACTCGAGAGATTAGTCTTAACAGTTGTGTGCAGAGATAACCATATAAACATTAACATTTTAAATTAAGATACTTTACTTAAATTGTCAATATAAACTAATTTTATACATACCATCAAGGCTATTATTCTATTTCATATATAATCAAATTTGTGGTAAAAATAAACGATATTCATTCATACAAAGTCATAGACTGATACAATATAAATTTAAAGTCGTTAGAAGCAAAAAAAAAATGAATTTACGAACAAACTCACAGTAACATCCATGTTAATAACATAAAAACAATAGACTACATATGCAAAATAATATGACTATATTCAAATCTCCGTAATTCTCATATCCATATCTGCAACGTTAACGACGCAAAAGTCATTGATTAGATATGCACTTGATCAAACCTGATCTTTCAACTTGAATCAAATAAACACATCACTAAGATCAGAAGTCAAAACACACCGTACAAAGACGGAAAATTAAAACAAATAGAGTCGTACGTACAAAGACGACGAAATTGCAAAAACAAACGAAAGGAGAATAAAAATATATGAAAACCACTTGTTTAACTAAAAGAGAAAGAAAAAACAATTTGGAGGGATTATTTTAGGACGAAATTGACAATAAATCACCATCTTCAATGGATCAAAAAGAAGAAAAACGGTGACAATTAGGGTTTAGAAAGGAGAGAGAAATATATATATATATATATATATATATATATATATATATATATATCATCAATTTTAAGAATGATATGACAAATAATAAAATTCATTTAAATATTAATATAAAATTAGTTTATGCTATCGTCTGTACTTATAAAATATGCATTTTTGACAAAATAAACGATATTCATTCATTCAAATTGATAGAGTACATTGATGTAATACAAATTCAAAGTCGTTAAAAATAAAAAGGATGAATTTACGAACTAGCTCACAACATCCATTTTAATAGCATAAAATGACAGAATATATATGCCTAAAAATATGATTATATATATATATCTAAGTTTTCGGAATATTCATGTCTTCATATCTGCAACGTTGACGGCGTCAAAGTCTTCAAAATAAGATTGAAAATATGTAGAAATAACATATTAAACTATAAAAGAAAATAAAACAATTCCGAGGGATGATTTTGAGTCGAAATTAAATTAATCCTAAATTATCGCTCTTTGAGGTAAAAAAAGAAGAAAAACAATGACGAGTCGAACTTGGAAAGGAGAAGAGGGTCAAGCAAATGGTATTTATAAAATATATTTGCTGAGCATAATTTATTTATTTTGCTTATAATAAATATTTACTTTTTACCAACAAAAAAGTTACTTAAATGAATTGTTTATAGAAAATTATTGATCATAAACTGTCGGTGATTTCATATCATTATTAAGATAACAATTCGTACGTGATTTTTTTTATTATTTTTAAGCTGTATTGACACAAAGATTACTAAGCTTTTGACTCATGTAAGATACACTGTTACTAGCAATGGTGCTTTAAGTTGCACATGGTGATGACACGCCAACTGAGAACAAGATCCACCCTCTGATAACAGTATCAATTAAGAAACTAAGTAAGTAAAAAGAAATGTTGAGTTAAAGGCTGCTTTACTTTGGATCTACTGAATGTTATTACGTAAGGAATTAAGGTAGTTTAAAGTGGATGGTTATCAATGATTAGGGTATAACGATTCGACAAAGAAGGGTCAATTCAAAATTTGGGAGCTCCCTCATGTGCAATGACTTTTAATAATTGGCATCTCATGCACGTAATCTTATCCACAACTTCATATTTGACTTTTCCCCTTTTTGTATGTGATCTCTTGTATATTTTGAAATGGATATTCACTCGTTTGATTCGTGTTTTTGAAACATTTTGCCAGTGGTTTTTTTTTCTTTCTGGATAAGTATGGCTACAAATTATTTGGGCAACTTAAAAAATAGGCAGAAAGAAATTTCAGAATTGAATTTAAAAAAAATTATAATTAAGAATCCGTTTCACAGTGATAGAAAAACTCTAAGATAAATGTTAACGGTGTTATCTTTTTTAATTCTTTTGTTTCTAACGAAGGATACATTTCGAGAGAGAGACACAAATTTTTGTGTTAAGCAAAGACAAATACTCTGTTCCAAAATAAGTGATATAGTTTGACTATATATACTAATCATATACTTTAACCATATTATTCTACTGTTATGTAAAGATAAATAGTGGCATATAAGATGATGAATTTGTCTCGATGATTATATAAGTGACACACATTTTTTCTTGGTTTCATGAGATTATCCATTAAAGGAAAAAATATTGTTGATATAGTGTCTAAATCCCGAGCAAATTGTGCGATGTTTTTTCCTAATCGAACCACGATTCATCATTTTGACATAGTATGAAGTTGTCATCAGTCAGTATTCGTGAAAGTTAGAGAAGCTATGGAACTTCTTTCTCTAAAGAAAATTAGGACCGGCTGCAAATTTTAGGCAGTATTCGTGAGATGAGAAATAGATTATTCTACAAACTAAATAATAAGGGAGTTTCTATGGTACACCCTTAAATTAAGATGTACTGGTACACCTATTTCATAAATCAAAAAGTTAACAATCATTTTTATGTAATAAAGAGATATTTGTCAACTTTTATATTTTAGAAAGTATTATTTCATTAGAAAAAACATCATTTCATTCTTTATAAGATCATACTAATTTTTTAACATTTTATAAAAAAAATAATCAATATTCACTATTATAAGTAATAAAAATTAAAAAAAGTTGAATTTTATTTTCCGACACTTTTGAGAAATAAAATATAATTATTATAATTGTAACTGATAGAAAATATTTTTTTTTTAAAAAAATAACTCATTAAACTATTCATTTAATATATGGGTGTACCGATACACTCAATTTTGTTGAGTGTACAGTAAAAATTGCCAAATAATAAACCCCTTTTTATAAATTTGTAGAAATTTTGTCAAAAAGAAATTGTGGTCGATATTACGTTCCTTTCAATTTGAGGACAAGAAAATAATAATATATCTAGTACTTTAAAATAGATGATAATGCTTAACTATTCTTCTAAAAAGAAATGATAATGCTTAATTATTGTGGGGCAATATGGTTTTGTCAATATTGATACGACAAGTAAAAAAAGTTTAGTTCTTACCTTATGTAAGTTTAGTGTACTTGACAAGAAAGGTTAAATAAATTTTGTTTTCTTTTTTTTTGAGGGAAAATTTTGTTTTCTTATAAATATATAGATTTTGGTTTTTTGGTTTTCGACGTTAAAAAATAAAATAAGATGCTTTCATCTTTATAAAAATTGTTTTATTTTTAGTATTTAATGGATGTAATTTTGACATGTTTTCGACCTTTTTTTAACATAATATAAATATATAAATGTTAAGCTTAATAAACGGACATAACATGCTCTTAAAAAAACGGACATAATATGGATACAATTTGAACATAAAAGAGTTATAATCTTAACATTTACATTAACATAAAGTGGCAATTAAGGATTAGAACATAAAGTGGCCATTAAGGATTAAAAACAAAATAAAAATTTTGTGAGGATGAAACATTCAATTTAATTTGTTTGAAACTAAAATCAAAATTCGTTATATTTACAGAGACGAAAAACTTATTTAACCATAACAAGAATATTGTATAATATATACAGATATCAGTGTTTGAATGTCGGACATTCACTTCCTGAATTTCTAACCAATAAACAATTTGACAAAAAAAATTAAGTTATTTAACATTATAGCTAGAAAAGTCCGGTCCCCTCAACAAACAAAAAAAGCTAGAAAGGTCCGGTCAAAAAACCATTATTATAGCAAGAAAAGTCCGGTGCTCATTTCACATTTTTTTCTGTCGTTTTCATTCATATATATAATAATTGATAAAAACTTTGTCTCATACAATTTACCTATTATCGAAAGAGCATTTTTTCCAAAACTAGTCAAACTATTTTTCTCAAATCAATGAGTACTGCTTAATAAAATTAGCAAAACCGTGTCCCGTAAGTACTATATACATAGTCCACTATAAAAAGTGATATATAAGTACTATTAAAGATACTGAAAACCTAATTTTCAATTTAAGTTTTTTCTTTACGGCCATATAAAATAAATTAAAACAAAGGAGAGAGTATAATTGGTACTTGACCCATATAATCAAAGATTTTCTTTCGTGACAAACTCCTTAGATCCAACGAGGAGTCCCAAACTCATGCAAAAACAGACCTATTTGCCAAATACCTGGTTCAACTAGAACATGAGAATGGTAAACCACTACTCCCAAAAGTTTTCCTTGACCCAAACATTTTCAAGTACATGCCCAATCCTTGAAAAGACTATTTGGTGGTCAAACTCTTAAGGAAAAACCTTAGCTACAACAAAATGAAAAACATACTAAAGAAATGTGATACAATCTAAACATGATCACACTCCCAACACCCCAACTTCATTTCACGCATCCAATTCAAAATTAGATCAACACCATTGAAACATGGTTTGGGATGGAAAGTTGTACCTTCCACCGTTGTCACAACCAAAAATTAGATTGTTGCTCCTTTCTCTCTTTTTAGTCTTTATATTTGATCCGATAACAGTAACAAACACTTTATTTCTAATTCCAACCTCCTTAATCCAACTCACTACAACTTTTCGTGCTTCAAATATCTATGTAATTTTGAATATATTAGTGGTGCTCTACATATGATTGATCTTTATCACATAGCTAAGAGGTCACACCTATTAAAAAAACGATAAAAAAATTCTATATTATTTTTTAAAAAAAATGGAAAAAAAATAGACTTTTTATAATTTTTATTTTAAAAAAATTACCACACCGGTAAACATATTATAGTTTTCTGGTTAATATTTGGAAATCTGTCATATGCTTTTTCTGAAAATTTACCCACACCGAAAAAGGTTTGTATAGTTTTTCAATTTTATTTTCAGAAATACTAAATATGAGTTTTCCAAAAATTTCAACCATAGCAAAAATAGTTGTTTAGTTTTCCAAAAATAAATTGTATATCGGAAATGTCAGTTATAGTTTTCCAAGAAATACATACACAGAATGACATGTGTGTGGAGTGAACTCATGTTGAACTCAAAAATGTTGAAAGTACATGTCGAAAAGAAGGGGTAAGAAGTTAAATGGCAAAAAAGGGATCAAAAATGAAATTTTTAATGATTTTGTTGACGTGAAGGTACATATGTAGAGGTATAATGTAAAACTTTTTTAAATCATTAATTGAATATGTTGTTGATCAAAATTGATTCATCAATCTGAATTAAATCAACATTGCAATAAGATGAAAAATAAAACAGTGTTCCACCAAGGCAATGAAACTCCAAGATGGTGAAAAGGTATTCAAAAGCATCCTCTTAAGTGGATGAAAAAGAAGGAAAAAAATGACTTAAAATTAAATGATATAAACAACAAAACTCTCGTATGATTTTTGTCAACACCAATACGACAAGTAAAAATGTCTAATTATTTGCTCTTTGATATTATAGCCAAAAAAAGTGGTGCATGTTTTAAACATTTTTCTTTCGTTTTCATTCTTTATATATAATGGATAAAAAATTTCCCCATATTTCATTCTTACATCGTCAAGTTTTTATTCTTTACATATAATTGATAAATTTTGTCTCATATATTCATTCTTACATCGTCGAGCTTTTTTAAGTTCATGTGAGAATAACTTATTTGACATATATGTTGTAGTAGGTAAGGGTTGGAGTATAAACCATAAATTTGTCTACTTATACTATCTAATAGGTTACTTGACAAAAAAAGAAACTTAATCAAAAACTAATCAGACTATATATTCTTCTCAAATAAGTATTTGTCAATTAAAATTAACAAAATCGTTTCGCATAAATACAATTCAGATAAAGTTTATATAGATATTCAATGTGTTGGGGCGGATTCAAACCTGCAATTTGTTCGCTTCCTTAGACTTTCTTATTTAAAAAAAATAAAATATCAAAACCATATATCTTTATCTCGTTTAGGTACAAAATATTTGTACCTTTCTTCTTCTTTTTATTCTTAAATAGAAGGGATCCTCGATGCAGTTTAAGCAAAGAAATAAAGGTTATGATAAAATAGATGTAGTAACCTCTATTTTATTTAAGCATTTTTTTCTTTCCAACCTTCTCACACATCCTATTATTGGATTCTAAAATTCAAAAAAATGAAGAGTTTTTAAACGTGTTTTACACTTTTGAAATATATAGTCTAAAATTCAGTAAGATGCACGAGAAACAAATAGGCTAGTAAAAAGAATTCTCATTTTATTTCTTAATGTTGGTCTATATATCGACCACTTCTTTTTTCACCCAATGAGCTTCTCCCACGTTGAAATATTTCGGATTTTAGAATCCGAATAAGGCGCGTGAAAAACTTATAGAGTGGAAAAAATAACGGCCCTATATATTTCACAAACACGAATATATTGGGCCTCGAATTATAAGGCCCGTTGACTTAGAACAAGATGTTTCTCCATTAAAATATGAAAACTTTATTTCCTACCCCTCCAGTTTTACTTCTAAATCCACAAATTCCCTAAATCTCAAGTTTGTCACTTACACCTTTAAAAAATATAATTTTCTTCGGTTTCTCTAACATTCCAAATTTTAGAACATTAACTAATGAAATTGTAAAAGCAAAACGGAAAATTATATTTTTTAAAAGATAGAATTAACGTTTAATTGCTCGTTTACTATAAAATTAAATAATAAACTTTTTTATGAATTTTTCAATAATAATAAATTAGAGTTATAGCAATTACAATAAATTAATTTAACACCTAAATCAAAAATATATTCTCAAAGCCAAAACTCCTTGATTTTTACTACTAAAGGCATATACTAATTGGTCATAAGTCTGGATGTTTGTGGAGATGTCTTCGAAGATGTTTTACACCAAAGAATCTTAGTTTCTTCAACTGCACGGTACATGATTACTTCTCTACAAAAACATATATGATTACTCAAATAAGCATTTCTCATAACACAATACAAAACACATTTTCAACCAAGAGATGCACAAAGTCTTATTTATTAGACTATATGTAAGTGGGAAATTTTACTATAAACACAAACATAAATAAATAGTGTTTGGACACACACCCATTAAAATATTTTTTTTAATAATAAAAAACAAATTGATAATAAAGTGATTTAGTAGTTCGAGAAAAAGACTTTGATGTGTGTGTGATTGAACACTATATATTTATGTTTGTGCCTATATAAGAACAGCTCTATGTAAGTGCCCATGATTCCGAAATATCACCTCTCTCGCAAGGGTAAAATGTTCCATCAGGACAATGTCCTACCTGGACACCACCCTTATGCTAGCATGAATTTCTTGTCTAGCACCAATGCATAAATAATTACACCATCTTTGGTAACCACTCATAACCAATCAAATTATAATGCATATAATTACTCAGACCAACATTGCAACACGTAAACATGAAATTCTCACGTAATACACATGTACTGAAATCACCACAGAAACACAAAATCATCACAAACAAGAGGATGGCAAGACAACATGAAAACATGCTCATAAAATCACACAGCAACACAATTTACGTAAATCACATGCATATAGGAAACAGATTGAGCGATGCCTTTATGGGCCTTTGCTCGAAATGGTTCACACCTTCCTAAACTGTTCATCGCTTAGTATTGAATTTCACTTACTCCTAACTCCTACTCAATGCTTGGAATTTTTTGCCAAGATTTGTGTTACTAAAGAAAATCTTTTGCATAAATAATGTCTACTTTTATTTTATATCCAAAACAAATATATAATTTTTAACAACTTCTAAAAGATCCTCTAAAAAAAAAACTTGTAAAAGATAAAAATTTCTATATATAACAACAATTATTCAAGTAAATATAAACAAGAAAGTAAGAAAATTTGAGTCCTCATCCCACACCACGCCCAATTGGAAATTGGGGGGAAATTTCCAAATATTATATATTTTTCTTTAAAATCCGCCGTTCTAAATTCATTACAAAATTAACCATAAAAATAAAATCTTACACTCAATTAAAATTCAAACTTTCTTGACCAAAAAAAAAAAATTCAAACTTTCTAATAGTTAAATCATCAAGAGAAAGCTTTCAACAATTAAACTTCATACAAAAATATTTCTATCTTAATTTTATTTGCCTCGTCGTCAATGTCGAATAAGTCAAAGGAAGAGTATTTTATTCCCAGTGTGAAGGGATGTGAGGAATGATTCTAGAGATATAATGCACAATTAGATATGGTAGAATTAACAGATCCGTGACAAACAAGTGGTGTGGACAATATACAATCCATACCATCATTGCACGGAAAAACCGACTACAAACATAGCTATTTTTGGACAAACATATGTTACTCAAAGCACATGATAAGTTTGTTGAAATAACTAGATAACTTGTAGGAGAAATACTATTATGATATAAATGGTAAATATACGAATTTAATGTGTATACATAATCCATATAATCTTTGTATATCTGTATTCAATTATATTGAACGATACGGATTTTTGCGTTGAATCGAATATTATTTTTTTTTCCCAGGATAATGTTGCTGGCTGGTGGGAGAGGAGATTTGATCAAAACGATGTTTATACCATCAAGAACGCTTATAAGCTTCTTACTCATATGGATGACGGTGTGGGGATGTATCTTAATTCTTAAGTCTTAACACTCTGATATGGAATAAAATCGTTCTAATGAAGGTGTCATTGTTTTCTTGAAGGTTATTGAATAATCGACTCTAATACGGTCAAAGAATAATCGACTCTATACCTCAAAATGGATGTGGTACCAGGAAATGTCTCAATCATCATTTTTTCGATTGCATGTCATACGGTCAAGTGTGGACTTTAAGATGTAATTGTTTAGGTTTCTCTTGTGCTTTGGCTAATGATGTATCAAACCATGTCATTCAATCTAAAGTGTTACAAGTTCCTCAAGTGAAATAAAAAATTCTTATCACATTGTTTGGTTAGCTTACGTTTTATCTATTTGAAATAATGTGGCTTTTTCTCGGAGAGAATTCAATTTAAGTTCTATTTTTGATCAGGTTAAAATTTAATATTGGTGGTGGTTTAAATCTAAAGTGAAAAGGTTTGATCACAACTTATCTTAGTGATGAATGAATTCGTTACAATGTCTTGAAGTTTGTAACTGTATCATCGTTTAATCATTGTAATTTTTTAGGGGAGGGAATTGTTCTTTTTGTATATGTGTTTGGATTCTCTTTTGAGCTATTGTCATCTCTCTATATGTCTTCTTATTCTTTGTATTTTACTTGGTCTTATTTGTGTCTACATTATGTCGAATAAGATTTATTGATATATGGTTTGTTTAGGTTTTTTTTTTAAAGAAAAAAATCTCTATAAATGCTCATAGGAGTTGAGTTTAGTGAAAATGGTTAGACTGATAAAATATAGTGAACAAGTGTTGAAATCTCGGTTAAGAGAGGTGTCTATATTTAGTGTTCGTCAACGTATCAAATAAGATTACTTCAAGAGGAGGAATTTATGAGAAAAAAATATCTTTACAAATATTCATATAGGGAAGTGTGATTGCTTCTATAAACAAGACCCGTTCAGTTTAGATCACATACTCCACACAAGTGTGTTGTTAGAAAGGTTGTGAAGTTTGGAGTCGAGTTTTGTCTTCAATTTGTTTAAAATCTATTTTTGTGATTTTATTTGATTCATAAATCGCATTGCATAATTTGAATCGAATCATTCAAACGCTCTGGTGTTTGGTTCATGAAAATTGAGTTTGATTCGATTCAAATCTTGCATTGCATATTTTGAATCGATTCATTTAAAGTATCATGTGTTTTGGCTCGTGAAATTTATTTTGAATCTATTCAAATTATTTTGAATCGAAATCCTTTCTAGAAGTTGTGATTCGATTCAAAATTGTGTCTGTATAGTTTTGAATCTAATCAATCTTCATCTGAAATTCTTTGAATTGATTCAAACTTTCTCTGATTCTATTCAATCTTCATGTCAACCCGGATTTCATATTTTACACTATCAACCCGGATTTTATATTTTATACTGTTGAATTGATTCAATCTTCATGTTAAGCCCTCACTTACCTATATATACTTCCATCCACTCATTCTCTCATTTATATAATCAATTTTCAAAAACAATTTGAAGTTTTTCCACTCTCTTACTACAAACTTCTTTAAATTAAGGCTAAATTGCATTTTTGGTCCCTTAACTATTTAGGTAGTATCGGTTTGGTCCCCTAACTAAAATTTGATTTATTTTGGTCCCTTAACTTCTCTTCGTTACACATTTTGGTCATTTCTGTTAGATTTAATTCAAAAACGTTAGGTTTTCTTCATCTTCTTCTCCTTTTTTTTTCATCTTCATATCATCTCCATCAACATTCAACAACAAGAATCCCAGAAAAATTCCATAAGAAAATAAAGAAAACCTAACGTTTTTGAATTAAAACCAACGGAAAGGACCAAAATATATAATGGAGAGAAGTTAAGGAACCAAAATAAATCAAATTTTAGTTAAGGGACCAAACCGATACTAATTAAATAGTTAAGGTACCAAAAAGATAATTTAGCCTTAAATTAAACAGTTTTTCTAAGATCATTGTAGGATTTGAGATCTAGATTGTTAAGGTGCTATAGGATATTTGTAACTTAATTTGGTTTCTTTCAAGGATTTTGGTGGAGCATCAAGGATCTAAAGCAAAAGGAGATCACTTTTCACTTCCAAAGGTATTTGCGGGGGTTGTTTCTCGAAGCGGAGACATATCAAAGATTTCTTGGCAAAGAAGATCGAAGGATTGCATGCAAAGCTTGAGATTTGAAGACCTTGGGAAGATCTGATTTCAAGAGAGCTTAAAGATTGGATGCTTTGTGTGATTGATTAGCTTAGAAGATTTATAATCGGCTGGATTCGAAATCGAAGGAATCTTTGTAATCATACTTTTGTAAATGTTTTCAACTTTATAGTGGAAACCCGTAAAAGAGATGTTTTCTTCTACGAATAGAGGATGTACCCTTAGCGAGGACGAAAAAGGAGAACCTCTATAAATCTCAAGTGTTTTCTTCTTCTTTAACTCTTTTAATTTTTGCAAAATTAATTTGATATAAATTTAATCGCCTTGCATATAGGAGATTAACTTGTGATAATCATATATCGAATTTGTTAGTTTTTGTGGCAGTGATTTCTTGCTTAAGATTAGGTTTAAAGTAGTTTGTGGTTTTGTGGATTATTGTGTGTAATAATATTTGGTTGCTATAATACAATTCAAGTAATTTCTCGTTCGATTTGAATTGCTTGTACATTTTATTTAGTTTGTTATCATTGGCATTTGTTGCACAAAATTTCATAGTCATTTGTGTTCAAAACTGCGCTTTCATAAAAACCTTTTTTTGGGAAAAAATCTATTCACCCTCACCCCCTGGCTAGCTTATCGTTGTAATTGACAAATGAAATAATTTTGTTCGTACACTGATTGACCTCTCTTAAAATATGATAAATGTAAACTTTCATATCCAATATAATTTGATAGATGTATTTTTTTTCACGGTTTTTCTTCTTATGAAGTCATCATATTTTAAACACACTAAGACATTAAACGTGAACATTTCTTTCACACAATTTTCGATTTTGAATATGACACATTAATACTACACTTAATCCTAAGTGGTATATAAAACTTTTTTTTTCCATCAAGGTATATAAAACTTATTTAAATACGAGTCTACAAAATTTAATATAAGAATATTGTATTAAAAAGAACTTTTGAGGAATTGAGTACATTACTTTCAAAACATTATTTCATTCTATTTTTTTTAATGTTGTCTTAAACCCCTTATTAGCATTTGCATTAAAATATTGTAGATAGTTATCAACTTCATAAAACTATTTAACCTCGATCGAGTGAGTCAAATCAAAATGTAAAAGAGTTTGGAGAAAAAAGTTTATACAAGAATCATCACGGTTCCCTTACTTTAATATAGTTACCTAAGTTCGTTGTTGTCCTTGAATATATCTAATTGAAATGGGACCGAACCAAAACACTAAGGCCGTATATAGGTCAGCCTTTTCAGCAAAACCCAAAGGACCCACCGCCCCATAAGAATGCACCTCCCTCACCCGGCAAAGCGTGCTCCCATTCCACATCAATTTCTTTCCCTCTCCACGTCTTCATTTTTCTATTACTTTCCTTCCATTCTATTTTATTTATAACATTCCTAAATTGAAAGAGAGAGAGAGAGAGAGGAGCACCCTCAACAAGCATGTGGTGTGGCCCTCTTGATAATTGCAAAACATGCATAGATGATGGATCTAATCTACTATGTATTATAGTACTTCCTATACATCTATTTTTCCAACTTACATATATACACAAATAGAGTGTTGTGATATATTGTTTATCTAACGAGAGATGAAGCATAACTAAAGTGTTAAATAGATGTTAGAGAGTTGGGAATGTTTAAATACAATCACCCAATTTAAAAATCCAAAGGATGTGAATGACCAACATTATATTGGAATACTAATTTGAGATTTTTCTTTTTATTCACTATATAGATGCACATATTTCTTTATATTTTTTATTGAATTTAATATGTTAAACGTACGAAATTTTTCACTCTCTTTTAGTTGTGATTAGTCCATGTTGGACAACCTGCGTGTGAAACATACAATATAAATTCTTTCCTTTCATCCAAATTTTTATCCATACACAAGTCAGTATCGATCAATCTTCTGATAATGAAATGCTAATTTGTACCATCAAGGTACAAGTTTAAAATCATTAACTAAGGACACAAGTTAGCATGGCCCTAATTTGTTTAAAGAACTCAAATCTCTTACATTTGAACCAATCAATTGTTGGTGGAGTTTAATAGGTATAACCTTGTGTGAGGTGTAGTTATTCTAATTTAAATTTTTTACTTAGAGAAATTAAGATAAAAAAGAAGTACAAAGACATTTGTAGTATTTTATTGGGGATCGCTTAAACGAATAAGTAGTCCAGCTTATTTGTGACCTCTATTTGGGATGAGTAATAGGAGTAGCTATTAGAAGAAGAGGTTGATAGAAGCACTCTCTATCCTTTTACGTATAGTTGGTAAATGATTAAATAAATGAGTTAATAAAATAAATTACTGTTAAAATATGAGAATTTAAGTTCAAAGTTATTAGTTGAACTTATTTTTTAAAAAACTTGAGAGTATAAGGATAATTTGTGACTAAAATGAGGAGTTACGAAGTGGAGTAATAAGAAGGTTAAATGTTCAATCAGCGGCACATTAAAGTTAACAAAATAAACATTGTTTGTTTCAAAAAAGAATTAGTAAATTTTTTCAAGGTGCAGAATTGGAAGATTTGGGTGCTTATTAAATATTAACATTAATATATTATAAATAAGAGAAATGTTTTTTGATACAAAATTCAAATCAATACAATATATTTATACAAATTTTTTAACTTTTGTATTATTTTTACTCTCACCTCAAGTCATTTATATCTCTTTCTTCGATGTCCACACTCATTCGTATATGATGTCGAGATACGATGTCGGTTTTTTTTGTCTACATAACACAATTATAGAAATAAATGTATGATTTACACATGAGGGGAGTGTCGGTGTTTCGAGTGTGAGTAACAGTCTCACACCAGATGAAAAAGTGGGTGTTGAGCAACATATGAGCAAGAAGACATATATACCAACTTCCTTAAGG
>Ga0099826_10001124_pt1 | contig 15301 bp, 12 predicted proteins | sample Mtrugardesep15_FD_76830 | JGI IMG/M metagenome (GOLD analysis project Ga0099826, IMG submission 76830) | Root nodule microbial communities of legume samples collected from California, USA - M. trunc garden sep15 | ecosystem: Host-associated > Plants > Roots > Nodule | place: USA: California... | reverse complement strand
TTTTTTTTTTTTTTTTTTTTTTTTTACTGTGTTTAATTTGTATTGCTTTTGTTTGTTTCTAGGTATTATCAAGTGGTTTAAATTTCAGTTGCATTATCTTTTTTGCTGTCATGGCTCTGAATCATTTTGTTTGTATTGGTGAATTTTATTGCATACATTTTAGTACTCTGGTAGTTAGTTTGGAAACCTTCTACTTTACATAAACATGTTATCCCTTTTTGGTTGTTCTTTGTCATAGATTATGTATCATTTCATATGGTCATTAGCAGATTTATTACTGAAGCTGTGGTTCAGTTGACGAATTGCTATGTGTGCTTTGCTAACCCTTGAAAAGAAAGGAATATAAGTTATGGTTCTTAGTACTATTAATTTGATCTGATAAATGAAACTTAATTAATGTGAGAGAAAGAATCAATGAAAAAGTGTGTAAAAGTAGTATGTTTCATAATTCATATGCAGCCAACATTTAATTGTATGATATGATGAATCTAGAAGCTAAAGTTTAATACAAAAGGTTGCAATTATGAATTACATCATCATGAAGCACATGGTAGAAATAATGTATCTTTATATTTTAACCATTATGCCCTTTTGTACCTTGTTCATTCCTGCAGTGGTGAATTATCGGTCCTAAGCTAGTTAAATTATATTAGTTCTAGGAAGAACACGGTTTCAGAAGTAGCTTAAACTGATGCTAAAATAGATTTTTTTGTAACAAAGTGTAGTGTACTCAAACTAAGTGCTCTGAGTAGAAGAGGATGATAGATTTTTTCTTTCTTTGACGTCGAGGATGATAGATTTGACTACTTCATGATTTTGGCTATAAATGCATATGTATTTTATCGCATTATCACCCATTCAATCAACAATTTAATGGTAACTTTGTGTCTCCAAGTGAACTTCTGACTTTAGAAGAGTTAAATCCATAGAAAACATGTCTTATTTTATATGGTCATAAGTACGGAAATGCAAAGAAATTTATTCTTCGTTTTCTTTTAGTGATTTGTGCGCCATGAGCTGATATCCACTTGTTTAAAAATGATTGCACTGCCAAGTATTTGGGTTTGGGTTGCCTAAGTAAGTGCTCGAGATTCTCATATATTTTATTATGGCCTGTTACATTAAATTGTAATTAGTGACACCATTTCACAAAACAGAATAGTACTTATGTTGTCCCAAATTATTTGTCTTTCCGGTTGAAAAATATAAGCTAATGTTTGGCAGACAAGTTAGAACAGAACAGAAAATGTTCGATACGTGTTAAAAATAAAACATGACATAAAGAAAAGGAGGGCTATACATTTTGACTTCATTGCATAGAATGGAAGCAAAGATATCAAGTTCCATTCTTTTCATATGCCATACACTACCTTGGTTGTATTTGTTATTTAGTTTGAGTCTGTTTGTTGCAAGTGTCATTTATTTACTATATGCTGCGGTTGCCTTCTTAATTGTTATCTATGGCTTATGGCTTTATCATAATTTGTATATGCTAATAATAATCAAGCTTGCACACTGGCTTCTTTATGACATATTTAATTAACATGATACAGATATCAAGCTAAGCTTCAGCATAACCTGACTTTTCTCGCCAGAATGGCTGATTTTGGACCCCGGGCTAGGCCACAGGCACAGACCCATTCTCAGGTTGTTAAGATCATTTGATTAACCACCTAACCTTAGGTTTGAACTATAATTTATAAGATTTCGTCACTTATGTAAAAATTGTTCCATAGGGGCAAGGCATGCTGCAGCAACATCACGTACCATTGTCACAGCAACGACCAGACTTTGCTGTAAACTCGGCTTTTGATATGAATGAGCAGCAGCAGCTGCAACAACAACACTTGGCAATGTCTTTACAACAGCCTGATCTTTCCGCTTCAAAGTTTGCTTTCCAGATGAATGAGCAGCAGCACAATAAGCAACCAACTTTCTTCCAACATCAACTTTTCCCTGAAGGCATGAATAGCTTTACTGGTACCAACAACAATGGCATGCAAACAGGAAACAACAATCTGCCAGATATGCAATCATTCAACCAAATGGGATCAGACGTAAGTCCTGGCTGGTCTTAGAAGTTGTCTGAATTTGGATCTTGTGAAAAACTGGACATATACAAAATCATGAAATGTCTCTCAACTTCTAAAATACTGTATGTGAGACTGTCTTTCAAACTTTAACAGTGATATTTTTCTTTGATGTTGAAATGGGAAACGTTTATTTTTGTTGAATTAGCTGTTATTTTTAGTTTCTTTTCGAAGTTCTACAATGTTAATGCTGTTTTTTTAGTTTTTCCTACCTTTTATGATATGCATTCCGTTCTGTAAAATGCTAGCGTGTAAAGTAAAAGATAATACATTCAGCTCTTCAAAAAACAAAGATAATGCCCATCCAAATGTTTGATAATACTATTATATGCTTTTTTATACCCTTACCAACATTGGTGTGGCACAAGTGGGAGAAGTTTGAGTCTCTTAACTATTTGATTAAGGGTTCAAAAACATGTGTTGTGAGAGTTCAACCCCTTTAATAAGTCTTGGTCACATTATAGTCTCCGTAGTTGTTCGCAGTAGACATCTTAGTTGTAAGAAAACAAATACTACAATTTTTTGGTTACAGACAAATACTAAATTATTAATTCATAATTATGTTATTTTCATTAGAAAATGTTGGTTATTTACTTCAACATTTTTATATATTTTGCTATTTTTGTATTTCTTAAAAATTTAATGCATTTTATTTTAAAATGATTCATTTATGTTGTAATTAAATTGATTGACCATTTTAAGAAATTACAAACATGTTTTAAGACACGTGAATATAGGTTAAATGGTAAAAATTTGTAGAGATATTTGATATGTTGGGATTTAGGTTAGAACTCTCAAGTCTTCACTCATCAACACCTGGTGTGTAGTTGGGCCGTTAAGTTTTTTAAAATAAAAATAAAAAAATATTGTGTAAACTAGTGTGTTATTAATAGTGGTAGGGTGGGAGAGGTGGGTGAAAGGAGTTTAAAGAGATGGAGATGGGAGAGTTGAAGAGATCTCCAAACCATATATCTTTTAAAGAAAATGTTATCTTGTGCCCTGTGTCTTTAGGGTACAAGATAAGAATCTAAAAGTGGAATTAAAAAATAAAAGTTACATTGAAAACATAAACTTTAAAGTTTTTAAGATTGTGAATGCACAATTTCCAACATCAAATTTTTATATTTAGTGTCTTATCTTGTGTCCTTAGGCACAAGTTAACAATACCCATCTTTTAATAATACAGTCAAAATAAAGAAAATATTAATCTAAAGTCTTGTCATTTCCTACTCTTGCAAGACACTCACCCAAACAATGAGTTTCCGGCTCCATTTTGCTCCCTTCAGCTCTCATCAATGCTCTCCCAAACAAAGCTTTTAAGTTTTATTTGAATTGGTAGAATATGATGTAATGAAGTAATACGAAGTATAGATTTTAGTGTTTGGATTTGTAAGAACAATGAATTTCATTCCATACCACTTGATAGAGTTGGTTAAAATGAAACATCTTGGAATAAGTCTCACATTACCTGAGAAATAGGGGGTCAAAGTTATATATATTAGCACAAGTCCTTTGTTAAAGAATGCACCAATAAAAAATACTTTAAGTTTGTATTTGACTTTCTTATTTTCTCCTATAATACTCTTTTATTACAATATTGAGAGATGTAGTTAGATATTTGTTTTGGAGTGTCGGAGAACAGAGGATTGTGTGGTGCTTGAAAGAAGTCTTCATGTTGTAGATTTTTTTGCATAATGTTATTCTTTAGATGATACTATTCAACAATATTTTTTCTTTCTTTTCAATTTTAGAATTTTTCACGTTATATCACTGTGTTTCATAATTTCTCTATGTTGTTTATTAGAGAATTGTTTGATCTCTCACATAAAGAAGTGTAATACGATAAAAAGTATTGTTTTGAAAAGATTATGGTTAGAAAAGACTTGGAACTTAAGTATGTCCATTGTGACTCTGTAAGAACTTATATGGTGCACAGTTGGTCTTAAAATTTATGGTTAAGCCCAACACAACCCCACAAAACCGAATTGTGATGTGGGAATTATCACCACTTATAAACATTTATTCAGGTTATCTTTCAACCGAAGTCGGAGGTGAAGATTGTCCTGACTTATAAACACTTATTCAGATCATGTTTCAATCGATTGGACACTATAACATTAGGAAGTTACTACTATAAACATTGTTACTTGCAGTTGGATTGGGTGTTGAACCAATGAACACTACATCATCGAATAACAGTAAAATTGGTGGTTAAAAAGACGCACGAATAAGGGTAAAATGTATTCATAAAATATCTCATCTATTTTGCACTATTATGCTTTTTACATTCATTTTTAAAAAATGGAAATATAGCCTTCGTATTTTAATAGTCAAATTCCTCACTTTTGAGTTCCGTCTATAAGATGTCCGATTATTAATTAATATCATAAATTTGAAAACATGTGGGCTATATATTCTTTATACACCTGAAAATTATAGTAAAGAAAATCAAAAGAAGCGAAGAGAAAAAGAAAAAAAAAAGAAAACAACTAGTAATTGTAATTGGCGTCTTAGTTTTTTTTGAGAAATTGAGAGAAATCTAACTTCAACAATATAAGGATTGATTGGTGTTTCCTTAATTATAGTGACTTTTAAATCTTGATAGACTCAATCCCATCCCAATCTAAAAAAAAAAAAGAAATAGTTCTACGTAATTTTCACATAGAGAGATTATACACTCGTGAATATTACACACGTAGCCGACTATAGGCATGTGACTTGTGAGAGAGTAGGGGGGGGGAAAAATTGGGTGACGTTACGTTAAGACTTTTTGTACTAGCTCTTCAACAAAATGACGAATGTGTATTGAAAATGGAGGAGGAAGATGAGCATACACCAAAGTACGATAAGGGCACCCGAGTAAAGATTTTTACACTAAAATTTGTACAAGCTTACTTTTAACTTCATTCTCTTAAAATGCTCATTGAAATTGTAACCCATCTTAACACGCCAGTTGATAATAATCAGTATGCAGCGATTAAAACACAATTTGCGCGGTGAACCAATTTTCATGGTGAGATCACACTTTAACTCGTGTTAAATCAAGTTACGTGGTGAAAATCACACTCATGTGAAAATTAGATCCAGATGTTGTTAATTTAATATGCTCAAGTACGCAGCAATTATAACACGTGAATAATTCATTAATTTTTCAGAACATAAATAGAATTTTAAGCAAGAAATCTTCAAATAAATTTTTGGGACCGATCCATCCTAGCCTCCTACAATCTTGCTATAGGCAGACCAATTTACCAAGCAATAGAGAACGGACTAATGGAGAGTTGGCAATTAGAAAATGATAATTTCATTGATATTAATCTTTCAAGCATTCACAAAAAATCAGTCAAAAGATGCAATGCAGGCATAAATATCAAAGCACCAGACCCAAATTTTCGGAAGCACACTAAATTAAAACCGAAGGGGAGATATAAATTACTACAGAATATGCGGATCGCACCGACAACTAAAATCATAGTTTGGTCGGAACACAATACTCTGACAATGCTTGAGAACATTCTCCCGCAAACAGGTAAAACAGGACTATATATGTTTCCATCCTCGACCTGGCGACACAGGTTAACCTATGCCCCTCCACCTTCCCTGAATATAAACAGCAATTGAAATTAGGAAGCATGGCAAAACTAATACATGTGCTTGAGCTTATTCTAAATACTGAAAACTTGTATTCAGTAAAAAGTATTACTACTATACTCGTTCAGATAAGATAAATTTTGAAAAAACGGCATGATTGTTCCCAGACAGAAATACCAGAAACACATGCATGTATTGTTGTATTCTTAAATTAGAAATCTGTGAGTAACTACGACAGAGTCATTCAAATGCAGTTTTTAGGGTGCCAGAGCCTCGCCGTTGAAAATTACGGCTGGTCTTCAAGATTCAAAAGAATTAAAAAGAAACTATATACTAGCAAACATAAATACATCAATGAAATTCAAAGCAAACATAAATAGAATCTCAAGTGTCAGTAAGAAGACTCACTATCTTCGAGAAGGGTACACAGCAGCAGTTGACCTGTTTAAAGAAAAAGTTAAGTATGATTTCGATATGCATGTAACTATTATCATTTCAACAGCCAATGTATATTATCATTCAGCAGCTAATGTCAAACTGGGTCTGCTGTTTAGAGATAAAGTTTGAAACTAACCTTCCATTTACTGGGACTGAATTTTGGGCATTGATCATACTTAGTCTGTCGAGGCTTCCCCCGTTTCCAACAGATAATTGTGCAGAAGGCTGGACATAACTATTTTCAGGAGAATCCTTGGGTTTACTCAAAATTTTAACATTTGAAAGACCTCCAGCAACACTGAAGCACACCCCATTGGAGTCGGTCGAAGGAGATTTCTTTAAGCGGTGAGATTGAGCCATTGGCGTAACTGCTACAGTAGGCATATATGAAGAATAAGGAGACGATGCTGCGGCAGCTGCAGCAACTTTTGCAACAGCAGCGGTTGCAGCTATCATTTTGTGTGCCCCTTCACGGAGTTGAATAAAGTCACCCTCAATCAAAAATAACTGAAATGATAAGGGGGAAAAACTCATCAACCTCTAATCAAATATGTTGCCAGTGAAAAATGTGAAATTGAACAAGCAGACAACTCAATGAAAATTGCTAGCCAGCCAAAAATATTGACAGACAACTTAGCATGCAGTTGTCTTGGATGGATGACCAGTTCCCACCACTTTATTGCATCCAACAATCGGCATTTAGTTTCAGTGTTGTCAATTGTGAATCGCAAAAAAATAGTGGTTTGTTCAAACTCTGCTGCACAACATTGCTATAGCGCAGCTATAGTCGTTATTTCACAATATTTTGTAGTAGAAAGTGTATCGCAGAACAATAAGGGTTTGTTCAAACCCCGCTATGCACAATATAGCGGCACTATAGAGCCTTATTTGACAACACTAGCTGATTGGTCTAAAAGTTTAGCAAATTACATCCAGTTGCATATCACTACACTAAATTCTATCTGTCCAAACAGTAACTTCTAAACTTACTTCAGGATGACTAGTTACAAAATCTTCCAGCTTCCCATATTTTCTTTTGTAATCATGCCAATGTAGAGGTGCAAGCATTTTGCCCAGTCTGTTAGGGAGCTGTTTTTAAAACACAAACCAGATAAATTACACCAAGGTAAGCAGGGGAAGTCATCTTTCATAAAATGTTAGATGGTTCACACTTAAACCACAAACACTAACCGTTGAACTGATTCGAATTCGTCCAGCAGCTGGAACAGTACGCACAATGCATGCTAGCAATGACCTTTCATCGAGAAGAGCAGCATCTGGAGCCTTTGCAATGGTTGTTGAAGTTGTCTGCACAGTCGAGGCAAATGCTTCAGGCAAGACAGTATCAGAATTGTTCTGAATCATTTCACCAACAGAATGACTTGCAATAGATGATGTATTTACGGCAGAACTTGCTTGCTCGGCTAATAATATTTGGCTCACAGGTCCATCATCGTTAGATAATGTCACCGGATTCTGCTCATGTGGAAGAAAAAAAAATTGTTAGCTCCCACCCTCTCAGCTGTAAAAGCATTATTCTAATTGCTTTTTACCCAGCACCAAAAGAAATTAAGTTCTCAATAAATTCCTTAAAAGGCACTTCTAAAATGGGGAAAAAAAATAATGATTTGTCTTTGAAGATAATAAGTGTGCATTCAAATTTTGATGTTAATAGGTGAAGAAAGCATTTTGAAAAAAATCAAGGGTGAATATGCCTTTTTACCATCTTCAAAACAGTAATATTTTCAAAAATATTGTGGTGATTCCTGAACATGCTTCAAAAGCATGAAGACTCTTTGGAAGCTACTGTGTGCTTTAATTTAGTAGGAAAACCAAAAATATCTTGACATCTTTGTAAATTAACAATTTACAATGAGACGCAAATAACCACCATTTAAAGTAGCATTTGAAAACACCCCTCAAATGAACTTTAGTCTATCAAACAAAGAAAAACAAGTAAAGCATCAAGCAGGGCGTAAAATTCCGAACAAACCTTCATTTCACCATTAGGTTTAAAAGAGTTCAACCTTAAGGCCTCAGAGAACTGTGAAGAAATCTGTTGTAAGCTTTGTTGGGAAGCAATAAGTTGATCTTTATCAACCGACTGAAGAACCTTAGAAAAAATCAATTAATCATCAGCTGTTATATTTATAGACAAATATTGGGAGGAAAAAACCTTAAAAATCAATAGTCACCAAACCTGTGTTTCCCCAGTGGATGATGAAACCACAGTATGTGCCTCCTCGCCTTGGTGAACATGAGTATCCAAATAGTCTCTAGTAAGAGTTTGCCCATTAACAGACATTTCATAATTAAACTTTGCATCTGATCTGATCAAATTTTGATCAGCTTGGGATGAGGAGGCATTATCCTGTATGGATACCTGCAAACCCTCTGAAACAGCCTGAAAAAACAAGTATAAATTTTAAAACTCCAAAAGTTAAAAATTGAAATAATAATAATAATAATAATAATAATAATAATAATAATAATAATAATAAGATCTGGCATATATGTAACACTAGATACCTGTTGATTTTGCCACTGTTGCATAGGCGACATTGTGGGCACTGGATGAAAATGTCCAACATGAGACTGAGGGACATGAGATGCAACAGAGTTGGGCACTCCTTGTTGATGCATAACAAATGGATGCAATGCAGCAACTTGACCAGGTGGGAGGTACGGGTGGGGGACAATCAGAGATGATGGAGCAATAGCGACACCATGAGTATGATCAGTCTGAAAATAACCACAACAGTATTATAAATGGGAAAGAAATGCCATTTTCCAATCTCCTGACAAAACATGTCTATCGCATCTTATATCAAAATAAAAGACATGGATTACAAGTTTACAACAGAGTAAAAGTATTGAACAAAGCCAAAAGGTGTAACCCACCTAATAACATGGGTCAATGTTTAATGTACTTGGAAAAATTAAAAGTAAATATAAGTTCTATAAAAATTAATTCCTTATTAATAGGGCCGAGGCTGCGGTATGTACTATTAATTAACATCCGGATTTATACTAAAAGAACTAGTAAGATACCATAACTTCCAAGCATTGGGGGGGATGTGTAGCTCACTTGGTTGAGCTAAGGGAGTAAAGGAGTTAAGAGTAAAAGGTTCAGGGTTCAAATCTTGGCAAGGGAGAAAATACTAACATAACTATCAACATACTAACATTTGTCATTAAAAAAAAGCACCATCAGTTTTATCCTCATAAATTATCTCATTTGTCAACCAAAAGATTCAACATTCCTGTTTAACAACTATCTCAATGTTCAAATCAAGCCATTACATGTATTGCATTTTCGGTAGTTTGTTTTGAAAACGTAGCAATTATCACTTTGAACCTCCTTGTCTGGGCACAAAATTTTCAATAAACCGACACAAGGCAGAACTAAATAACACCAACAGCCATGTATAGCTCTTCAGTCTCAAATGTTGTATTCACTTCAAGAGAGAGAGTGAGGAGTGTAAGCCATTTAATGAAATATCAACAACTGAAATTAAGTGTGTATACACATGTATGTAAAAATATAAAATTGCTTAGATCTAAATTTCACATTGATGGTGTTAGCATCTCACTTTCTCTAAAGCTCCTCGTTTTAAAGGAGCAGACTCCGTTGCATTTGGTTCATGATAAGATATACAAACTACTCTAGTGCTTTGATACCTTTCTCTAAAGCTCCTCATTTTAAAGGAGCAGATTCCCTTACACTTGATTCATGAGAAGATATACAAACTACTGTAGTGTTTTGATACCTGATGAAAACCCACACGGCACTTTACATAACAGTCATTCATAAGTAACCTATGTCTTTATGAATCTATGATCTCAAATGACATCTTGAAAGAGTTGTTTTAAGTATAAAATCCATTGATATGTAAGACACGTTGCAAATAAAATTTCTGGGAATAAAACAAAAGTAAAATGCTTAGCTGCTTATCTATAATTCATTAATTGAAGCACTGCACCTGAATTGACGGATTGCCTGAAGTTGAAAATGGAGGACCGTTATCTGAGTTCTCATTTGTAAGGAGACCAGTATTTCCACCTGAAGCATTGCCTCCATTCAAGTCAAATTGATTTCCATTTTCCTGTCCATACGGAGCTACGTTACTTTTCGAATTTACTTGGGACATTCGAGAGTCATCATTGTAAGTTCCAGTCCTCTCTCTTGCATCAGCTAGCTCAAGCTGTAACTGCTGCATAGCATGCAAATGATGTCTCTCCATCTCTGCAAACTACCGCCACCAAAAAACAAGTAGAGTTAAGCAGCATCCACCATTATTTTAAGTAATAACATGACATACTATAACAAACCAAAAAAATACTTATAAAGCTCACAGATTCAAATTCTTTGGAAATAATTCAAAGAATCTTCAAAACCCAAATCAGAACTGTGAATTGAATATCTATTTCGAAAATGGTGCAAACAGAGACACAAATAACAAAGGACATACAACAATAGTGGGAGTAAAAAATGAAACATAATCCTCAAGAAGATAAGAAATGTAGATCAACCTGTCTTTGTACATTCATCCATAGCTGATTATATTGTTCTGTGCGCTCTCGCAACTCAGCCTGTAATGACTGGTTTGTTGTTGATTGAAAAACATCCATCTCACGAACACGGGTTATCCATGCTTGAGCCTCTCTAATCTGTTCCTCTTTAAACATAATTGTCTCCTGAGCAACCCTATTCTGAAAGAAACACCAGCTGGCCACGTAAGCGAATAAACTTTATATAAATTCTTCTCAGAAAGAAATTACATAAAATACAAGCATGCTACCTGCTCCTGCAACTCAATAAGTTGTCTATCTTTTTCTTGAATATGTTCTTGCAGATCATGTATTTGTTGTATATGCTGAGCTCTTTCCGCTTCTGAATGATCACGCTCCCTTCTGCAAAACAATTTGCTCAATGAAGCAAGCAGCGAAGGATGAAAGCAAAACTTAAAGCATCGCATAAATAAATATGGATAAAAGAATAACCTGAAAGATGCTAGTTCTTTGTTTTGCTCACGGAGAAGGTCTTGTTTAGCCCACGCCTAATGAAATAATTGAAGCGATTAATATGAAATCAAAAGACTAAAATAAGATCCAGAAAACTGAAATAAGATAGTTAAGAGGCATTCAACACACCGCTTCATTATCTAGTTTAATTTTATGTAGCTCCCTGTCTTTCTCTTCCATTTTCCTTTCCAGCTCATGAATTGCACGCTCCCTTTCACAAAGTTGCTCCTGCAAGGTCAGATAAACAGTTTTTTTTAAGCAACCAACAATTCTTAACCAGTGGGAGGCTAGGAGCAAATCATTAAACTTAAAGCACAGTAACTTAAGGATAAAGTGCCCCTTTAAGCCATCAAAATATAATAGTTATATCTGCTACACCATACTATTTTGTGTCACTAAATGTGTTATAATTTTTTCAGAAGTTATAGATTAGCCTAGTCTTAAGTATCCAAATATACGTATAAAATGTTTGAATATACACCTGAAACTTGCTGGCATTGTTAGCATGCTCCTTCAGTTGAGCATCATAGGTGTTTCGCATTTTCAACAGCTCAGATCTGGCGATGATTTGAGCTTTTAGTTCAATCTCCATTTGAAGTATTTCACGCCTTTGACTAACAGCATTAAGGATCTGCTGCTGTAAAATATCTATGTCTATTGTTCCATCCATTGTCATCGAACAAAAATCAACATCCAGGGGCTCTCTTCCTTGCTGCACCTTGAAAAACAGTAAGAGATTATCTTCGGGATCTAGATCCCTTAAAAACTTAAAACAGCTTCTCACACCATCACCTTACCTCATATATGGTTCTCTCGTCCGATTGCCCAAGTTTTGGGTTTTCTAACTCCTGCACCCCAAAAAAAGCTAATCAACAACCAAATCAACCAAAAACAATTAACAGCAACAACAAAATCAAAACTAAGCTCCGTTTTACATGTCCGACACAATGGTAAGCTATCAAATATTTGGTACTCAAATACTAACAATCTTTACTCGGTAAATGAAACCATAAGTTCAAACTTTACAAGGCAGTAACGTTAAACTTCAACAGCAAAAGTCTGAACTCTTACATTCAACTTAAAAATAGCAATCAGACTACATTGTTCAAATGGCCAGCAACTTGAAAGTAATGCACATTCCAATCTCAATTACAATTTGGATTCAATGCCAGCAAAAAAAAAAAATACAGCTGAACCCGACAATAAAACCATAATCTTAGCTCCAAACATCATGTGACATCGATTTCGATTTTAGGATGCTTAAGTCATGAAAAAGTAAGAAAACTCACTGCTTAAAACAACAACAGCAAAAAAGCACTGCTAAAACGGTAAACCCTAATCCCAAATCAATGCCTAAAAACACCCAAAAACCCAAATCAACTACGGTTAACTCCAATTAAAAAAAAAAAAAAACGCTTTTCTCTGTCACACAAAAACCCACACTACAGATAAACAATGTGAAGTGTTTAAACATCAAATCAGTACCTCGTCATCAGGGTTTCTTGCAGAATGGTGATGTTCAGCAACAGCACGCCATTCTTTCCGTGGCGGGGTCTGCAACTGAAGAGCAACGCCGCGAGCGGCGGCAGCTGCGGCGGCCGTGGCCTCCATAAAACAACAACAGTCGACGGTGCCCCAGAAGGGGGGAAATAAATAGAAAATTAGAAATCCCTAACCCTAGAAATTGAAATTGAAATTTGAAGAAGGAAGAAAAAAAAAAATGGAAGTCGAAAACGATGCGATTAGGGTGAAGAGAATGAAATGAGAAAAAGGGTTTTTTGGTGAAAGATGATTGGTTGTGGCGAATTTCGACCGGCACGGTGTGAACCCCATTATATACAACTTTTTCACTACGTTGTTTTACTTACATTTTATGTTATCTTCTCACGCTACTTACAAGCGCGTGTATCGTACTCTCTTTTTTTTTGTCTGTTTTCTCTTTGGGCCTCTCTATTTGCCCACTCATAAGTTTCTTAAGTTACTTTTTGCACCTTGTATAATATAGTGAAAGTTGTTATCGCGATAAGTGTGATTTGGTTAAATAACATCATTACCAACGTGATTTCCATCAAATATGTAATTAAAGTGAGTAAAACAGTTTTGTCATTGAGTCATGTTTAACCCCAACACGAGTTTCATGAAATTTCACAAATTATTCATTCGCGATATATAGCATTACTCTAAAAAAACATGCTATTTTTCTCATTGTAGTTTGTGTGGTTATTTCAATAGTATACAAACATATCATCATGTTCATTGAAAATATATAATTTGTTTATAAATAATTTTCTTAATTTTTAAAAATGTTATTCAGATCTAAAAAAATTCACATCCGAGCATTATGACATTTTTGATCGATGATGTGTAAGTACAATTGTAAACGTACTTTGAGTCTTGAGACTTGCATTGCGCTTCATAAGCCCTTGTTACTCAACTAATCTAAACTTTTTCTCATAAAAAAATGTTAATCAAATTGAATTGAATCGGAATAACTTGTTCTTCATTGATATCACATGGTTTCGATTTCTTGAGATAATTGTGAAAACTAAACCGAATTAAACAAATTGCATGGGGCAAACCTACTTATTGACCCCGGACACGCGTGATGAAAAACTAATAAGCAGAAAAACGGAAAAGAAAAAAAAACCAATTCACAACTTTAAAATAAGTTTTAGTATAATTGTGCTTACGAAATTATTAACGAGTGTCTTAAAAACATTGTTTAAGAGAATTAGTATGGTACTCTTTTTTTACAGGATTGTGTTTTCAACCTTTTTTAAGTTTAAAATTCATTTTCTCAATAAAAATAATTATTTTCTTAATTTTCTTAACTAATGTATTTCAGACACTTGCTAGCATAAACCTTACGTTCAACTTAACTTGTAATAGATTTTATTTTATTTTATTTTATTTTAGTTAAGTGATAGAAGCTCATTAATGAGTTTGTATTGATGTTAAAGGCTTAGCCCAAAAAATAAAGCAGTATGTATCATGTTTTGAAAGTTTTATATGATTGTAACCCGTTGTGTAAATCTTTTTAAAAAGTGTGTTGTTGATGAGCAATGCTGATCTTCAAAGTTGTCTTTAAGATTATTCCGTAGGAAGGAGAAAATTTTACAGACGCGTAATATACCGAATGCAAATGAAGTTGTGGATTTGATAGTTAGTGACTATGATCATACTAAAGAAGAAAAATATAGTATTGTTGATGGTGTTTTAGGGGCTTGAGGAGGTTACATTATATGCATGTTCTATGTATGTCATTGTTTTACTCTTTAGTATTTTCTTGTGGTGAAAATGGTTTTAAGGAAGAGAAGTGAAGCCATGCATGTTAATGGGGCAGTTTTGGCTATAACAAAAAGAAATTGAATAATTTAGTACAATTTAAAATTAGTTACCCCAATAATATATATTAAGTTACAACAGTTAAGTTTAATTGTTAAAAACTAGTAAAAATTGGAAGTCAAAAGATATTCATTAGTTTGATAGATGTACTTCATCTTATTATGAGAGTGAGAGAGAGCCTCGTCTTTGTACTTCAAAATATTTGTAGAAGAATTTTTTTTTATTAATACTCCAAGGCTTCGTTTGAGAGTTTAGAGGGGAAAGGTTTTAAAACAGATAAAGGAACAAGTGGAATAAATATAAAACATTAAGAAAAAAGGGCTTTGGGAGTTGAATTTTTATTCATAATACAAAATTCTCTTCAGTCACGAAACTAAAAAAAATGGTATTGGAGAGGTTTTTATTTTTTCCCCGCTCCCCCTCTAAAGCTCCTTTTTTTCCCTCTCTTCCAAACTCTCAAACAAAACATAAGACTTAAGACTTGATGTTTTGTTTGAGCCTACTCGGAGGATCATAGTTATTAAAAAAATTAACTTTGATTCCTTCTTGTTGGACAATCCAGGGGAGTGCTTTGGACCACATGATAATTACGATCTCTTAAAGTTCAAGTCATCTAGATGATTGCTTTAATTTCCTTCAGAGCGAATCTTCCAAAGCAACGTTTGATCCATATGACGTTTTATCTTTTCCTCTGACTTTCATTGGCCTGAAGGATATCTTATCTTTAATTCAGCTTGATCAACTTCATAATGTTTTTGAAAATCCTTGGCATTAACTGAGATTATGAATAACTTAGATGTCATGTCATTCTT
>Ga0099826_10001123_pt1 | contig 15303 bp, 10 predicted proteins | sample Mtrugardesep15_FD_76830 | JGI IMG/M metagenome (GOLD analysis project Ga0099826, IMG submission 76830) | Root nodule microbial communities of legume samples collected from California, USA - M. trunc garden sep15 | ecosystem: Host-associated > Plants > Roots > Nodule | place: USA: California... | reverse complement strand
GTATATATATATATCTTTGTATGTATGTATGTTTGCATGTTTGATTGTTCATATTCAATTTGTTATCAATAACAATACTATTATGATCTCTAAAACACCGACTTCTGATTGAATGTGTGTCCGGTGTCCAACACATGCTAGTATTTGACACCGACATATGTGATTATTACATCTAACTTATTTGATGTGTTAGTGTCGGTCAGTAATGTGTTCGGTGTCCAAAGTTTATATCTATGTCGGTGCTTCATAGATTCTGATGATGTGTTTTTGGTACATGCAGGATTGTAGAAAGTGTTGGAGAAGGTGTCATTGAAGTTAAGTCAGGGGATCATGTGATCCCTTGTTACCAAGCTGAATGTGGAGAATGTAAGTTTTGCAAATCAGGCAAAACCAATCTTTGTGGCAAAGTTCGATCTGCTACTGGAGTCGGAGTCATGATGAGTGATCGTCAGAGTCACTTCTCTGTCAAGGGAAAACCTATCTATCATTTTATGGGAACCTCCACCTTTAGTCAGTACACTGTTGTTCATGATGTTAGTGTTGCTAAGATTGATCCTATAGCTCCTTTGGACAAAGTTTGTCTCCTTGGATGTGGTGTTCCAACTGGTAAGTTTTAAATAATTATATTAGTATTAAGTAGTATGAAAATTGTATTGAGATTTCGCATGTTGTACAAGAAAAGAGCTTGGTTATCTTTTATATCCATCATTTCTTATTAGTGTTCATAAGATCAGCCATCCAAGTACATCTGATATGGTTTTAAATTGTGGTTGCGCTCATGGCAGTGGTGCGAACTTTTATATTGTGAGAAAATGTGGTCGACGTGGTTGAAAAGATCACAAAATCATTTATATTGCATCCATAATTGCATATGTGGACTCCAATTTAAACTCATTCATCAGGGTGACTAATTTTCCTAAAATTGCTTTCTAGAATAACCCCCTTTGTACCTTAGCTAATACTATGCTACGAATTAAAGTAGTTATTCTTACATGAGTATATTGTCTAATATCTACATATCTACTTATAGGCACAATTCAATGATATTTCAAGATAATGTTTAAAATAATCTCAACATGACTCATCTTTTTCTATTATAATTATTTTAATGTATCTTTTTGAGCTAATTTCTATTGTTGTTACCTAGTATAGCACTGACATATACATGAACGCCAAACATGACCCTGACATTGACATAGACACTGTTAATAATTTGAGAAAGTTGTAGTGATTAAATGTAACCAAATGTGTTGGTGTCAGACATTGGACACGCGTTCGATATGAAGTGTTGATTCTACATTAAAGAATGTACTCATGCGAGAATTACTCATGGAATTCTTACTCCATCTCCACTTAACTCTAATAGTAATACTTGACTTTGGATATATTCAAATGAGATCAGGGTATGTTAGGTACCTTTGTTTTGGTACATAGAAAAAAATTCAAAACTTGGCAGAAATGAATAAACAAGAGAATGATTCTAAATAGAATAAAGATTGATCAAAAAATTTGAGAAAAGAAGAATTCTTTGAATTTATTTTTGTTACTATCAATTGAATGGGATTATAGGATTGAAAGAGAAGATACAAAAGGTTTACACCGAAAACGATAACCTTGCACTCAAGACTACCCCAAGGAAGCACTCTCCTTTAACATTAGATCATTTTCTAGACATTAAATTTAATTATTCAAAGCTATCTTTCCCCTATACCAAGTGAGGGCTATTTAAAGACTTTCTAAGAATAACTTAAACAACCACCTATATTAACTTACTAACTAACTCATAACTCCTCTAATTATTCAATATTCTATATCCTAATAGGATGTGTTTTGTATTGTTGAATGAAAATGTAGTAGGAGAGATTACTGAACTGACAGAAAATAAAACGGGGGTTATTCATTTAATTTGTTTGAGATCTTAAAACAATGTTTTCAGTCTTCTTCTTGATCCAATTAAGTCTAGCAGACAACATTGATAGATTTTGAAACAATTATTATTTTGAGTAATGTCTCAGGCCTTGGAGCTGTCTGGAACACTGCAAAGGTGGAAGCAGGGTCAATTGTTGCTGTTTTCGGTCTTGGAACTGTCGGGTTTGCAGTGAGTTTCTAAAAAAAAACTAGTAGCTAGGTTTTCATATTTGCTTAGTGTTGTTGGACTTGTATCATTACCTAGAATTTACATTGAACAGGTTGCTGAGGGTGCAAAAGTTGCAGGTGCATCAAGGATTATTGGCATAGATATTGATAGTAATAAGTTTGAAAGAGGTACATATCAATGTTGCTTGCTTTTTAGTTTTGGTTCTATTCGGTTTTGGTATTAGGAATATATATGGACACGATGCTAAAGCTAAAGTGTGCACGTTATTAATACCTAAATTTCTTATATTTATTTACTTTGCAGCGAAGAACTTTGGAGTCACTGAGTTTATTAGTCCAAAAGAACATGAGAAACCAATTCAACAAGTCATAGTTGATCTCACAGATGGTGGAGTTGATTATAGTTTTGAGTGCATTGGAAATGTCTCTGTAATAAGGGCTGCTTTGGAATGCTGCCATAAGGTGACTGTTGTTGCTACCTCAGTCACTCATATACTACAACATGAAAACCATGAATGGTTATGATGAGAAATTAGCAAATTATGTAACAATATATTATATGTTTTGGTGTTGCAAATATGCAGGGGTGGGGGACATCAGTTATTGTAGGTGTTGCAGCATCAGGACAAGAAATATCAACTCGACCTTTTCAGTTGGTAACCGGACGCGTCTGGAAAGGAACAGCTTTTGGTGGCTTCAAGAGCCGATCACAGGTGCCTTGGCTTGTAAACAAATACTTAAACAAGGTAAATTCATTAAGCAGTTCCATTTCATTCCATACATCAAACTTAGGTAATATATTACATACTTAGTTAGTTGAGTACTTAGGAGTGAGAAACCTGATAGAAATTGGTATCGAACATAGAGATTTTAATTTAATAGTAATAATTGACTTTTACTAATGATAGAGTAGGATTAGCAATGAGTTCCTGAGAAATTTGAGAGTCATCGGTCTATCCTTTCCAAGAATTCAAGAGTTTGGTCTCTCCCAATCAATAATAAGTCCCAATTAATTGCCTATTTTACAAAATGCATAACCTCCCTGTTTATATAAACTGCATATTAACTTGTAACCAGACTGAAAAATAACTTCTAATTACCGACCCACACACCTTGGATCTTCTATTTTAATGCTTACTAATAAGAGGCCTAACACAATATTTATCTCATATTGCAGGAAATCAAGGTTGATGAATACATTACTCACAACTTGACTCTTGCGGATATCAACAATGCATTTGACCTCATGCATGAAGGAGGATGCCTCCGTTGTGTGCTTGCAATGCATGCATGAGATAATATGTGATCTGATGATAGCTCTGTGAAAGTGTTGCGTGCAATTGAAGCTGTGTTATGCTGCCTTTCGTTTGAAGTTTAAACAATCATGCGTTGTATAATTCTTATGATCATGCATGGATTTTATGACATGTGAACGTTAACTTCCTAAGGCATTTCCGCCTAATTTTCAATGCAATGTTTCTAGACACCAAATTTCCCACACTAAATCCTTCTTCATTTCTATGTTTGCGACAATCTGTACACAAGGTGATATATTGACAGGTTGCGAGGAAGTCTGATACTAGTATTTTCATCTAACTCCAAAGCCCTTTCTTTCTGTAAAGAACGTATAACCTTATAAACTCAAATACATGTAATGTGCAGATACACTTAAGTTGTACATGAAAGGAGAACTTGAAATTTTGCTATCGGAAGTTGTTGCTAAAAACAAGGGGAGCTAACACCGTGTCAATATTACTCTCATCCAAGGGAATCTGATCTAGTCGCCGATTTAACGCAAAATGATCAATAAGATTGAGAAATAAGATTACAGTGTATCTGATAGTAGAGTTTCAATATTACACAAATACAATAATGTAACAAAAGATCAACATGAATAAAACCGAACCATCAGTACAAATCAAGTAAATATAACATAAAAAGCAATGGAAAAACTTATTACTAATTGTTGGTCAATTATTCAATCTGTCCCTGAGATTCAAGTGATTGATCTTGATGAAACACATGAGGGTGATAGAACCAATATAATTCAAAAAATTATTTAAGTTGCTAAGGAGTTTGGATTCTTTCATGTTCATATACTTCATGCCATTTATTTTCTTGTTTTTAATTCAATACAATTTTTTTGGTTTGGTTTAGGTCGGTCCAATGTATTTGGAAGCTTAAAGTCAACATCAAAAAAATTACTATATGTCCTAAATTTGATTTGACCGGCTGAATTGCGTGGACATTATACAGAGTTTCAACTTATTATTATTATTATTATTATTATTATTATTATTATTATTATTATTATGTTCAACAGCCTGAAGATTTATAAATCTAATTTTTATATCCCATAAAATAATCTACTCTTTTTTTCTAACACAAGATTTGGTTTGTCTTATGCTTGTAATAACCCTAGTTTAGATAACGGTAAGATTTTCATTCAACCCAACATATTTTAAGGCCTAAAACAAATTATGATGTGAAGTTTTTATATAAGATTTCAAAAATGTCAAATGGATTTTTATTTATTTTTAATGAGTGATCAATATAAGTATTTTTTCTTATTTTTGTGTGAGACCTGTGATTTTTGTTTATTGTCAACACATTTTGAAGCCTAAGTGACTTTTAACGTAATTTTTTTTTTTTTTACCAAAAGAACAAGGAAAAACTATAAAAATCTTTGGAAAAACTAACGACTATCCTTAGGCATTGGTTAAAGTACTAAAAGTAGGATCTGGATCCTCTCCAGCTTATTTCTCTCCAGCAGTCTCTCCCGCACTTCTCTTACTCATTGGATACATCCAGCGGTGGATAGATTAAAAGGGCAATAAATAAAAAACAAGTTTACAAATCCAAAAAAATAGACAAACACTGTGAAAAAGAAGCCATCAGCGTCGGCCGACGGTGACAGACTTTGCAGCTCCAGGCTGCCATGGATTACAAGTTATGAAACAACATAACAACAAATGAAAAAACAAACTTCATTCTTTTCCAAATGAAGGAGGTCCCAACATGTGATCTGAAACTCCAATGGAGGCACTTGTGTTTTGGAGTTAAAAATTCCAGTAATATGTAATTGCATGATTGATTTTAGAAAATTGCTTTGCTTGAAATTAGCACAATATCACAAAAACAAGGTGTGGCATTTTACTCAAATTTGATAACAGTGAAGGAGGTACGCAATTGTGGGTATATTATTGATGACAGTCTGTCATTACGTAATTTTCTATGTAGTTTTGTCACATTTTGGAGTTCACAAGGCAACTTAAGCAGCAAGAAAAGCAGGAAAACTCAAGAAAATGCAAAGACTTAAAACGTGCCACGATTTGTCAAAAACGTGACACGATTCCACAAAACAGAATGCATTGTTTCGACATTAAGGGAAACGTGTCACGATGGCAAAAACGTGACACGATTTGGTGAAACCCTAATTTAGTTTCTTCTTACACAAGTGAAAACGTGTCACGATTTACTAAAAATGTGACACGATTTGGGCGAAATTCTGAGCCTATTTAAGCTGAAGACTATTCAGAAAACAAGGGTTACGATCTGAGGAGAGACAAAGTGCGATTTTGACATCTAGAGACGGCTACGAGGGCGATTTCTTCATCCTTTTATCAGTTCATGTATGTTTTAATTCCCATATTGATTATGTTATTTGTAAGTCTTATAATGAGTAGCTAAATCTCTTAGAGATTAGGTCTGAGATGATTTTATGTAACCCTAGTTGAATCATGTTGTTGTGATGAAACTTTATTTATTGTGAATGACTATTTAGTTTTTATTCAATTCAATTGTTCTTAATTCTTCTATATCTTGATCACATATAAACTCGTGAGTATGAATGACTACTGACCCTAGCTTTCAACTTAGAACCATTGAATTGTTCTAATAAACATGGTGTAGATCTGAAACAATAGCCGATTTGTTCAGCACTCAAGTACACTTCAACGGTGAAAATCCTCGGTTGTTCAAGGTTCGGTACATTAATGTCACGTTAAAAGGTCTGAAAGATCAATTGAATGAAATCAACCAAGGACTCAACCCCGGAGACACAAGGAGGGTGGAATACGTTGGACGAGGGGAGAATATCGTTCAGTTAGCTAGAATTAACGAACGACGATGACATGAGAAGCACATTCTCGATTTTTTGGCAGCACATCATGTTCCCATGGATCGATACGTATGTTACGTTGCTGAGATTACCTGAAGATATTTTCAAAAGTTTGATTCTGCCAGAACTAGAAGATTATGTTTAGGTAGCATCATTATTATGTAATTTCTTTATTTTGTTGGAATTTAAGTTTAATTCTTGTTAGTTTGGTGGATATGTTGGCATTAAAGTGTCTTATACTTAGTGTACATAATCAACTACATAGGTTTTGACATCGAATTCCTTTGTATAGGAGGAGTGTCATAAATGGGAATGCACTTCTAAGATGTTGTTTTGAGCTTGATCATGCTCCTCTGTCAATTGAAACTTTTCAGTTAGCATTGCAGTAGGATTAAGTTCAAGAAAATATATTGGGTTGCATTCCTTTTTATGACTACTCATCCTATATGAAGAGATTCAATGTGAAAACATATATAGTTAATTATGTAAAATACATGTGTTGTGTTCTCTTCATTCTTTTGAATTTTCAAAGGATGCTACAAATCCCTACCCAAGGTATAAGACACTTCAATGACGACATTTACGGCAAACTTTCAAGAATATAATTTAAACCCATTATCATGATGATACCACATATTTAGGTAGATTGTACTTTGTAACTTAGATGAAATTAAAACTAAATACAATTTTGTATTTTTTGAATTGATTTCGTGTACTTTTGCAACATTATTCAATACTCAACTTTATTCAATACCAAAATGTGTAGCATATCACAAAACATAAAATGTACCATAACCCAACGTGAGTTAACTCATGTAGGTTATAACCCCAACATGAGTTAACTCACGCTGACTTAAGTCAGGTAGCGAGCGTGAGTTAACTCACACAGGGGGCTACTGGGATAAGGTATGTTTCTAGGGCGAAAGAGGCCTTAATGGTCACCTTACACCTAGACAAACTGTGCTTCTTTGCAGCGCGGTGCCTTCCCCGTTGACTGGTCATATAATCCTTGAGTTTCTAAAGTAGCCTATTTTTATGAAAGGCCAACGATGGAAACACGTTGTGCATAGAATGAACATGAGGAGAGGAGGAGAGAGTTTGAGAAATGGTTTTGGAGGCTATTTATAGGAAAACAATAAGCATGTGTTATATCTACACTTAATGCTTAGTCAAAAACGTGTTTCAAAGGAATTTTACCAGCCATTAATGCTGGTAAAAACCTTTGAAAACGTGTTTCTTGTGGTGCAGACCACCGGCCAAACTATACTGATGCAGTTCGGATTTCATAATCCAAAAAATACTCATGTTTTCCGGATTATGTAATCCGAATTTTTACAATACTAGGCAAAACTGAAGGAATTTGCGCAACTTATCTGGGGTGAGGGACATTCCAGATTATGTAATCCGAAACATGATTTTTTTTCATGTGGTCCACATTGCACCAACAGTTTCCATATATCCTATGGAATTCCTATGAAGATTGTTGTTGTTTTTCTTTTATGTTAGATAATTTTATTAACAAAAGTCTGGAAATAAATCAAATGTCAGGACTTCAGAAATACAAGGTGGAGTCTCTTCGATCCATATGCAATCTAAATTATGAAGAGCATGTTTAGCTAAATAACGAGCAGCTTGATTGGCTTCACGCCTAACATGCAAAAATTTAAACTACGAAAACAAATATTGAAACTAATACAATCTTTAATAGTAGATCCGACATAGGTGGAAGATTGCTGATGAGTATTCAATGCCGAGATCACATTAGAAGCATCTGATTCTGCTATAAGATTTATAAAACACATGTCTTTCGCAAACTCCAAACCCTTCCGCATAGCTAAAGCTTCTGCAACCTCTGAGTCTAGTAAAGAAAAGATTTGCCAGCAGCTAGCAGCAACGACAACACCTTCATTATGTCTTACCACAACACCAATATCTCACTTACCCTCCTCTAACGGACCTGCTGCATCAACATTAAGCTTATAGAAACCACTAAAAGGAGGTGTCCAATGAACATCAGATATTGGCAGAATTGGACCTCAACTTAGTGCCTCCAACAACACCGTACTAGCACTCTTAAAATTCACAATAGATCTTTGTGCCTTTTGAACAATGACAGTCACATCAACATCAGTTCCCTCAAAACATTTTCTTATTTCTAGCACACCATATTTCATAACACATGGCCAAAACATGAACTATAATACCCTCATCAGCATCAATAATATTTCTCTCCAACCACTCTGAAAAAGGTACGTACCTGGGATTATGCAGGATAAATACAAAACCTAAAAAGGAAGCAAACTATATCTGTTTTGACCAATGACACTCCCTAAAAAGGTGTGAAATTGTTTCATTATGATGTTACCAAAGATCTTCGTGATTGAATATAAAAGATTACTTCGGTGTGAGATTTTCATATAAACTAATACTTGACTAATGTTGAATTAAAGGAATTTATATCAATTGAGTTATACTCATGAATCATGAATGTTAGATTATAAATTTGATTCAGTTCACTTGACTAATTAACTGTTATGCCAAATTATTTTATAGGTGTTTAGTCTAAAAAATTAGAGGAGTGTCAAAGTAAATAACAACCGAGAGATAAAACATTGAATATAAATAGTTGAGAGAAGCATGTAAAATTTTGCTTAAAGTGCGTGAAATAATATTTTTATGTATATAACTCTCCTTGAAGCCTATAAAAATAAGAAAACTTGTCATTTGTAAATTAAAAAAAGTAAGTAACCAAGCAAACAATAGTAAAATTGTTATGAAATTGATCCTATTATAAAGTATATAAGAATAGAGCGAAATGAATAAATAGAGAACACGAGGGTATATTGTATTATTTCACAGGTGTGTCTTTTACATGGTAATGTAGGTCCTATTTGTAGGATACAATACGAGCAAGTGAATGATCAAAGTAATAAGGACCACTAATTAGTAATTAAGGACCATATTTTTCCTTCTCAATTCCTCCCAAAAGCCATCATAATCTTCTCCTTGTCCAACATGTTGAAGGATAAGAAATATAGATCATTGCATAAATAGAGCTCTCATATTACTATCCAGATATAAGAATGATATAATAGTTTCTTTATTTTTTCTGCTTATATTCTAACAACATTTACTCTAATCAAGTGCATCATTATTAGAAAAACCAGTTTTCACTGAAATTAAACAATAAGATGAACATTGAAAGAAAAAAAAAGTCACGCTAACAAATACCTCCAAATCCTTATTAAGAAAATGAAAGTAACAATAAAACAAATTTTACATTGAAAAAAAAAACTCTTTCGACTTTCAAAAAGTAAAATACGCAATTTCTAAAATAATTTTTCCTTTCAATTCCCTAACTTGTTAGCATTTTCCAATATTAAATTTGAGTCCTTATTCTTGAACATGAAATAATTGGAATACATGGTATTCTCTTTTTTATGAACTTCTCTCATGATAAAGTATCTTCTTTTTATTGTAAAAATAAGTCGAGTAAAAAACAGAATCGTCCATGAAATTTGAACTTGCATTAATCTTTGTTGAAATTCCAAAAGACTTTGACTTCACTAAACGTTAATTTTCTTTTCTCCCATTGTCAGTTTAGTGGTGTAAAAATAAGTTGTCACGGTCCTTCTTAATTTGTCTGAGTAGTGCTAGGAATACTCTCTTTTCAACACTCACTCTAATACTCACTCTCTAATTGGCTTAAATCAATGTGGGTCCTATATTTTAAAAATGGAACCCACTTAAAGTGGTGGAACATACATTGATTTCACCCAATAAGATAATGAGTGTTTGAGAGAGTGTTGAAAAGAGAGTGTTGCTAGCATTCCTCTTGTTGATAATTAATTAAGTTAACAATTATCTCAAGTCATGAGACCAGCATTAACTTATGCTAATAAATGCCCTTAAAAAAACAAAATAAAAAATAACAAAATTGTGTGGGAAATAATATTTTTTAGATTTTTCAAAAAAAAAATTGACTATACAACTTTTAATAAATTCTTTAACAAATGTCTTAGCATTTTTCCTTATACTAATACCCCCTCCATTCCTAAATATATCGGAGTCAACCACTACACACATATCATACCATTAGCATCTTTAATTATATGCAATAAAAAATTATGAAAATTTAATATTTTAAAATGAAAATATTTATCCAAACAAATTGGACATATTAGTTTAAAAATATGCATATTATTAAATTGCGGCTTGTATGTAGGAACGGATGGAGTACTTCTCTACAATGAAATTAAGGTAAATTTAAAGAGAGAGAAAAAAACTATATATGAAAAAGGATGGATTCTAAGATGAATGTGCAATTAAACCTCTCATCGGTGGTCCACTAACTTTAACCGGCCTATGTGATTTCAATATTGATTGCCACATTTGATTGTGGTATCGTGTTTCTCTCTCGCAAGCCGATTTCACACTCTCTATCTACCGTTCATTTTTGTCTGATTTTCTGCCTCCCTAAACCAAAGAAAAATCAGAATACCCAATTGGATTAATTTAATAATTTTAATTTGTTTCTTGCTAATAAAGAATTCTCAAATTTGATTAGAAAGAAAAAAAAAGACGGAGATGGTGACTCGGGTATAAACATTCTTCTTCCTAATAAATCTCTGAATAAACAAATTAACATATAAATGAGTTAATTGAATAATTATATTTCTGTTAACTCTTATACACACCGGTGTTATGACATAAACATTACTTCTATACAAGCAACAAATTTTAAGGAATTTATGTAAAACACTAGAGGTGGATAGAGACAGGACAGTAGATGGTTGTTTAGTGGAGATCTAGTGGCGGTGGCTGGATTTGGGGGTAGAGTGAACGGAGAGGGAGAGAAGGTGGAGCAAGGATTGCGTGAGGAAAGACACGTGTTCTTACTTTTTTACAACTCATCTAAACCTTTAAATAAATCTGATGATATATAAAAGTGGACCACCGGTGAGGGACTTAAGCACCCTCACCCTAGAATCCATCATGAAAAAGCCGCAAAATACGACGAGGAAACAAATTAACACGTCCCCTCAAAAGCTGATATCATGTGCCTCATCCGATAATATGCCTTGCTTGCAACACTATTACAAGCCGTTGGAAGTTGGAACAATTGATTATCATGCTAGAAAGTTTAAAACATTAATAGCTATTCATGCTAGAAATTTTAGAACATTAAAAACTATATGATCCAGCTCTAAATGTATCCCATGCACCTTGGCCACGGATAACATTTTGATTTAAAAAGTACATGTTTGAAATTAAACATACCAATAATAACAGATATGCAAACAACACAATTAGCAATGATTCTCCAATTTTCAATTAGTCATCAGATTATGGGAGAGGGGGATGTTAGGTTAGGACTCGCACGGGGAGGGAATTGGTCAATAAATGGATGTTTGATGATTCGAAAGTACTTGCACACATCACATTAGTATCCTCATCGTCGTTAAATAGCATGCAACAAAACCAACATTTGAACTCGCATCAATTCTCCATAGACAAAATGTGCACAGAATTATACTTGCTATGAAAGCCTGATGAAACTTTAAACTCACATCAATTCTCCATAGACAAAAATATGTGCACACAATTAGACTTGTTACTGATATATGAAACACTGATGAAATAAGACAGGTGGAGAAGCAGAAGTGATCAATTATCGGAGGCAAGATGTTAGCGGTTAAAAGAGCAAACGACTACTATTGGAACCAATGTGCCAATACTGCTTCATCCACATCCCTCTCCCATGCCGCCTCATTTGATTGCATCAGTATGGGGGAGGGCGGTGTAAGTGGAACAATATGGACAGATTGATTCGTATCGTACAAAACCATTTGCTCTGTTAAATATTTCCAACATCTAGTGGTCCAAATTTGAACCCTTCTACTTCTCATTTAACTTTTGACAACAAGGTAATTATCGGATCACCTCAGCAACACAATGTTAAAAAAACTAAAACTGACAGAGACCAAACTGACATTTGGTAAAGCTAGGAAGGTTTTGGAATTCATCAAAGCAAGGACTGAATTTACGAAACTCCCAAATTTCAGGGACAACTTTAGGTGTTTCATCGATGGCGTCTATGTGTATCATTGCATCAGTGTCAGCAGGGCAGTTAATGCGACACCTTGACACCACTATGTTAACTAGACCAAACTAATCAATGTAAGGGACTGAATTGATGAAACTTCCAAATTTCAGGGACAATTTTGGTGTTTATTCAATAAAGTCAATTCTTTTCACTTTGGGAATTTAAAAGCCTACATACAACAACAATCAAGTATTATCCCACTAAGTGGGGTCGGCAATATAACAGGCATTAAAGCCTATATAACAGGTGTAAAAAAAAAAAATATATATATATTTTTTAGCTCAAAATTAGACAAAAGACACAAAAATGTAAGGCCATAACTTTTAACTGACATAAAATTATGGTTTGTTCATAGTTAAATATTCGCGGAACAAGTAAAATTAAGATGGGAAAAGCCAGCATATAAGTGATTGTAATTACATTACGATTTGACGCCTTGTTGCACAAGCATGAAAGTAGTTACTATGACAAAACAATACAGGGCATCAACCTCTAAATATATCTTAAGACATCAGAATATAAAGATGTTATATTATCTTGTTTACTGAAAAAACCTTGTTAATGACTTATTATAAGTTGTAACAAATTTCCCAGATATTTTTAAGAAAAAGTTCATTTCAGTTGAAGTTGAAAATAAAATTATGAGGCAAATCAAATTAGAACACACATAGATCAAAGTGAAAAGATAAAAAAAAGGGCAACCCGGTGCACTGAAGCTCCTGCATACGCAGGGTTCGGGAAAGGGTCCCACCATTTGGTGTATTGTACGCAGCCTTACCCTGTTTTTACACAAGAGGCTGTTTCCAGGAAAAGTGAAAAGATAAGAATAGAAAAAAAAACAAAAAATAATGAAAATGTGTGATATTAACAATAATTAAAACATTTTTTTGTAAATTATACCAATTCTTGAAATTTTTAAAATTTAAGTTTTTAATACTTTTTTTCTTAATCTTCCAACTCCCAAGGAAAAGGGCCCCTAATAATTTGAAGTTTGATAGAGGCAAATAAAGTCTAGCCAACTATTGCCTCAGCCAGAGATCGAACTTGAGTACTCATGATCAATTCAACCTTATTGACTTGATTAACAATTCAAATCCCAACTAATTTTCTAAAAAAAATCATCTTTTCAAAGTATTTTTTCACGTTTAACAAAAGAGCACCGCATAATGTACAACACACTTGCTAGTTCTTTATAGTTTTTGAACTTCTACAACACCTTACATTTTCACAAGTAACTTACATGTGAAAATCAATATATCATGTGTCCTGAAAATGGCCATGATATAGAAACCTTTCTTGCTTTGACTGTTCAATAATTAACCAAGAGCAGAAGGAAAGGGTGAAAAATTCACTTCCATCCACAGGAAAATAAAATTAAAGTCATCTAAAAAAGTTAGAAATCCCAAAAATATGTAATGTATGACACCTTGCTCACTGATTGACTCCAATAATGTTCTCCTCAGGGAAGTAACCAGATCCAGTGCCATTCACATTACAAGCACGGTCAAACTGGAAGACCCTAAGCTTTCCTTCCTACAACCACCACGGGTAAAGGGTTATCAATCAAATAATATAAGTGAAAATTTTCAGTTTGCATTCAAAAGCATACCTTGGTTCCATAGACAAGCCCTCCCCCAGGAAAAGGATGAAAGCATGCCACATTGACCTCATCCTCTGCACTAGAAAGCACCCTGACAAGTTCCATATCGGACACTCTATATATCTAAAACACAAACAAATTCAAAGGCACGACATTCAGCTCAAAACAATTTTAATTACAACAATTACATGAATGAGATGACCGGAAACAATCAATGATAGTTCAAACACAAGAATAAATTACTATCAATCACCAGCCAACACAACAACTAAACATTAATGTTCCAGAAATAGTGTTTACTTGTTGACTAATGATTATATAGAGATTATAATATGTAAATGTATACTCACTCCAAATTTGATTGTAAGCAAAACTAAATAACTTCACACTTGTTAAGAAATTGTTTGAGTGAGATTAATTTTCTTGATCCCATAAAAAAAACAAGTGCATTCTAAAAATGTCGTTCATGGAAACTTGTTTCATGAAAATAAGAATCTCTGAAAAATAATACTTACATTAAATTAGAGGTATTTAGAAATGACAACACTAAAAAAAATGAATATTTTTTCTTTTATTCGAGACATGAGGGATTCAATTATTATTAATATCACAACGAAGTACAGTTCAGATGATAAGATAATTTTAGATTGATAAAAGGAAAACCATCTTTACCTCCAAGACTGTATATATTGATGATGTTTTTTCTCCATCAATGACAATGCTTTTCAGAAGAGAGCTATGACGTCGACCATAGGCGAGCAGAATATGCTCAGATGTAGGCGAGAACTACATTTAAAACAACAGTTGCACAAATTCAATTCACCAAGAAAAGGAATTTTTTGATTATTTGCTAATCAAGTGAAATGTGACTGTAGTAGCTATTAATATTTAAATGACCCATGCAACTTCAAGACAAAAATAGGTAAGTAAACTATTAGGATAAGTGTGATAACAATTATAGTGCCAGTGGATTTACTTTTGGTTTGTGTAATACAAACTAGGACAAAAGGAATATATGTGTGTGTGTGTGCGCGCGCGCGGGAGGGAGGGACAGAGATATGGGAAATTATTCATCATGTATTAATAATATTGAAAAAAGATGCAAACATGTAAACGAAAAATAGAAATATGATTATGAGGATTGAGGACATATGCTGAACATAAATTAAAAAGGACGAAACAAACTGTTGTAATATTGTGATGAAAAAAGAATAAAAAGTACAAACTGCATAGCACCTACAATTTTAAACAATACAGTAATAACTTGCTATTCACAAAATATAAATTAAACAGCTTTCAACAACAATATATATTTGTGTCAAAAAAAACAAGGGTTAAATATTTTATTCATCCCTACAAAATCACCAACTTCCATTTCTC
>Ga0099826_10001122_pt1 | contig 15307 bp, 7 predicted proteins | sample Mtrugardesep15_FD_76830 | JGI IMG/M metagenome (GOLD analysis project Ga0099826, IMG submission 76830) | Root nodule microbial communities of legume samples collected from California, USA - M. trunc garden sep15 | ecosystem: Host-associated > Plants > Roots > Nodule | place: USA: California... | reverse complement strand
CTTGCTCATTCACTTTAGTGGAAGGGACCTTATACAAAAGGGGTTTCATTACGCCACTTATCAAGTGTTTGGGACCAGACCAAACCCAAGAAGTTCTCGCTGATGTCCATGACGGCATTTGCGACCAACATCTCGGTGCCAAGGCTCTCGCCAAAAAAGTCCTACGAGCAGGATATTATTGGCCTACCATGCTGAAGGACACGAAAGACTATGTCAACATGTGTGACAAGTGTCAAAGGCACGGGGACATCCACCTCGCACCACCTGCTGAATTGACATCCTTGGTCTCTCCATGGCCGTTCGCTTGGTGGGGCCTCGACCTCCTGGGACCATTCCCTAAAGTTGTTGGTCAACTCAAATATTTAGTCGTTGCAATCGACTACTCCACCAAATGGATCGAAGCAGAACCATTGGCCAAAATCACTGCAAAGAACGTGCTCCGTTTCTTCAAGAGAAACATTCTAGCAAGATTCGGAGTACCTGCTCTAGTAGTGTCGGACAATGGGACTCAATTTACCGATCAAAGATTCCAAGACCACTTGAGAAACATCGGCATTAAGCAAAGTTTCACGTCTGTGGAACACCCTCAAGCCAACGGCCTTGCCGAAGCGGCAAATAGGGTCGTCCTACGAGGAATACGTAGAAGGCTGGACATAGCTAAAACTAGGTAGGCTGAAGAGTTAAATACAGTCTTATGGGCTTATAGAACTACTCCCCACTCCACTACTGGCGAATCACCTTTTCGACTCACGTATGGGATGGAAGCAGTCATTCCCATTGAGCGCACTTAACTCACTTGGAGAACAGACGCTGACACCGATTTCCCAGCCAACGCGACCAACTTACGTGAAGAGCTCGAATTTGTTGATGAAGTTAGAAGTGAAGCTGCTTTACGAGAAACAACACTAAAGCAAAAAATAGCTGTTTGTCACAGCAAAAAAGTGATGAAACGAGAATTCGAAGTTGGCGACCTCGTCTTCCGGCGTAACCAGAAGGATTCTGAAGAGGGAAAACTCGTCGCCAATTAGTAAGGGCCCTACAGAATCCGGGTGAAGACCAAAACGGGAGCACATGGACTCGAAGATCTCCACAAAGGCATCATTCCACGAACATGGAATGCCGAAAAACTCAAAAAATACTACACTTAGAGGGCAAGCCTAGCCAACCAACTCTAATGTACGTAACAAGTTCAAAACAAAGAACTCCATGCTCTTCAAACAACGAATTGCTACAACGGAAAAGGAAAGTCGTGCCACTCTTGATCCAAGAATGTCAAGGATGAGCAACATCTATCCAACAAATACGTTCACTCCTCGATACGTTCGCTCGACAGCGGCGTCATCGCTCGGCATGTTAGGTAGAACCCCAGCTCACGATGGGTGATTCACGCCTCAGTGCGTTGAACTTAAATTGATTTTTTCGTTCATCCGCTATTCTTTGTCCGAAAACGACTTTGGGCACAATTCAAGATAAACAAATCTCTTGGATGTGAAAGCTTTCTAGCAAACACTCAACAAAGGTTAGAATTTTTATACTTGAACTTCCCTTAGAAAAACTAACCATGCAGGTATATGTTCCAGATGAACAATGATACCTAGGGAAGGAAAAGTAAAGCTCTTAATTCAAAACAACGAATTAAGGGCCACAACTCGCCGACGAGCCTGTAAATCTCCTCAGTCGTTTCTTGATCACATTCGAACGAACGACTGCGGGGGTTAGACCATTACCAGCTCGGCGAACTCATCACACTGGAGCGTCTGAAGTGTTAATTTGTAAACGCACAAGTAAACAGTTCGCTCTCAAAACAATACAAAAAAGCCTCACCCAACGAGCACTTAATTAGCACGTTATACTTGAAAATAAAACAAACATCTTCAGCAAAGTATAATGAGAATTAATAAACACCAGATTCCATTAAAAAGTACCTAAACCACGAAGGGCGCACAATGTCATTACAAACATGATAAAAAATAAATTACAAGGCCTCATCAGGCCGGGCTTCACCAACATGCCCCACATCCTCTTCAAAATTTGGAGGAGGCTTAATAACACCATCTTCAACATCATAAATATGATGAATCCCCTCAACACAGAGGTCGATCCCCGGATTCACCACCTTCAGCTGGGCTACTGCACGGTCGAAACCAAGCTGGACGGCCTCCACCAAGCTTCCTTCCAGCTCACCAACCCTGTCCACAAGGTCAGCGCGTCTTAGGCCAATGGTGTCTTCCGTCTCTTCCTCCCTCGGCAGGTCCGCCTTCCTCAAAGCTTCCTCCAAGGATGCCTTCTCCTCACCCAGCTTCTGAGAAGAGTCAGCCGCTTGGCCCAAAGAAACCTGAACCTCAGCTAATTGCTCTTCCATAGCAGCAAACTAACGGTCCAGCTCCTCGACAACTGACCTCTTGCTCCTTGCATCCTCTTCAAGAGCAGCGACCTTAGCAGTCAAAGCATCCATCTCCTGCCCCAATGCATTAACCCGGATTTCATTCTCTAGAGAGGCGTTATTCAAATCCGTTACAACCTCCAGAGCCTTCATAGTAGCAAGAACTCCTTTAGTTATTGCCTTACTCTGGCCTGTAGAGCCAAGGTCATGAATAACCGGCAGCTCATGGTCATCCAAAAAGAGGGTGGCATTGGGGCCACAACGGTCAGGCTCAGACCATACTTTGGGAAGCTGGAGGAAATCCCCGCTCTCCGAGCGAAGAAGAGTGGCTTTGATTGGCGTGACGGGCTCCTTTGAATGGGTCTCTACCCTCCGTCTCTTCGCCGACTCTTGCGCCCTCTCTTCAGAGCGATCTCCCTCTTCCAAGTCCACCACCAGACTAGAGGTCGAGCCGGGGCCAGAGCCAATCATGAGCTGGTCCACATAAGGGACTATCTTTTGCCGCTTCTTAGCAGCAACTTTCTTGTTGGCTTCATTCACCAACGCTAGAAAATTCTTCATTTTCTCTGCAAACACAAAAGAAGAAAAGCGAGTTAGTCAAAGGAAGAATGTAAGGCAACAGAATCAGACATAACAAAAAGAAGCATAACTACCAAGGCAGTCATCCGGGTCCTCAGACACCACCAGTTCAGGGGTATTGATGAGGCGGGGCTCTATTACCGGTGTCCCTTCCGCACTCATCAATGGGTTTCCCCGTTTGTCAGTTTTAGTCTTCCGCGAAAAAGACTGAACAAATGCCCAAATCTTTTGGTAGGCGTCCGCTTCTCCTTCCTTCAAATTAGGAGCAGTCTGGGAGAAGTCTTTGGAATCAAGACGGAAATGGTCCCGTTTCCAACACAAAGGAAAGAAGGGGAAACTAGACCCATCTTTCGCTACACCCAACAAGGTGCTCAGAGCAACATCACTCTTTGGGCGAATCATAAAGAAATGCTCTTTGAAGCTCCGCACTTTACCCGCAAAGATCTCGAACATCTTTTTGGTTTGGCGGAAAGAGACCCAGTCATTTTCACGCTCTTTCCGCGCTGAACGGTGAAAATGGTGAAGAAGACATTTTTGAAGGCTGGGACCTTCAAGTAGTTACACACCAACTCAAAGGCCCGCATGAAGGCATAAGAGTTAGGATGGATCTGGGAAGGCGACAACTTGGTCAAACAAAAAACCTCCCGTTGGAAATCTGAGAAGGGGAGTCGGAAACCCATGTCTTTAAAAACCACTTCATACATGCGAAAGACATGGTTTTCGTATTCCGAACACACCCGATCAGATGTGCTCGGAAGTAACACTTCCCAATCTTCAGACCTTCCTATAGAGCTGAAAGGAATTTTGGCGGTACTACCCTCTAAAAACGCAGATTCGGTATCCAAGGATTCATTCCCAGACCAAGCGGATGCAGACGCAATAGTTTCCTCGTTTGCCATGGGAAACCTGAAAGAGCAAAGAAGAAGTGAATCAAACATTCAGATCCACCCTTCCTTCACCCATCGGGCCGACCACGGCGAGGAAGGGATCAAATCGCTAATCAAAAACATACGAAGGAAAAAGCTACAGCATGTCGCCAATGTTTCTCAAACAAACGCAGAAACAGACAGCAAAAACCTAAAAGTCCTTCAGTGCAGTGAAATCCACCGCGATAAACGGCTGAGACCATCGCGTTGGGGTAACTACTACTCAAAAGAACATGCAACCTTGCAGTTTCTAAAATAGGAAATTAAGGAAAGCAAAACATAAAACAAAGGGTTAAAAGATCATCGGAATAATACCTGTTACGATGGAAAAAGATAGAACTTGAAGTGAAGAACTGATGGGTCGGAAAGGCTTCGTTTCTGAAAGAACTCTCAAAGGTTTTTCTAAAGTCTTATAAGTGAAAGTGGTAAAAGTTCCAAACAAGAGTTTGAACTATTTATACCCACTTCACAAACCTTTCAGGAACCATCAAGCCGCATTCCACTACGGCCCGTCACCTACAGCTCCACACCTAAGTGATAAACTCACGGTACAGATCTAATCAAATCTTTCATCCAAGGGTCTTGATGGTTGATAGTGGTTGTCCAAACATCAAGATTAAATCAACGGTGCTGATAACATCTTGAAAACACAAACCAAGAAGACACTCCAAAGCTATAGGTACTCAAGTACCACAATAGCCTTTACACGTGTCAGTCAGAAACTAAGGGTCATGTCTCCTCAACCTTTCCCTCGAGACGTGGGCATTAAATGAAGGAATGACAATCGACCAAACTCTCTGGCGAGGGAATCTTTCAATCCAACCAAAGAAACCGAGCATCCGCATATCGAACGCATATCACCTGAAAGGCGGACTTGTCTGGATGGGAACAATAATTGTTATAGGATAACGAACACTAGCCTCTTACGTGGAGACTGTCAGTCTTTGGTGGTCGCAATATTGTTCTCAGGAGCATCCTAAAACTTTTCGCCACCTCAATATCACCTTATTCAAAGCACCGACAGTCACCTACTGATCAGGTACGATCAAAGTTGTTATACACTTATTTAATAAGTTTACATACAGAATACCCTAATTTCCATGCAAACTCGGCTACCCTAAATAATTTGTTAGGAACCATGAATTGCATTAATTTTTTATGTTTAACTATAAAATTAATAAATAAAATTGACTTGTGCAACAATATAATTTTGTATTATTTTTATCTTTTTTCTTTATAATTTTTTTTTAATATCATTTGATTGTGATATTGTATCTCTAATAATCTAATTTGCGTTTATTGATCGACCCATCGACCCATGATCTTACGGTTTAAAGATTATTTATTGGTCTCTATTATAGTCGAGAAGACTCGTGCGTCGTACGAATCAAAAGTCTAGTTTTAATATATTATTGGAATCACTGTTTTAATCCATAATTCATCTCATCTAAAATGAAAATCATTTTTTTATTTTATGGATAGCAATTGTAACTTAGCAGAATAATGTACATCAAAGTTTAATATCTACATATTGGTCTAACTTGCTTACAAACCCCAAAACATTTTCCTTGTCTAGAAACTAAAAACAAGTGTCTCCCACCAACATATGTGCCATTATGGAAGAAGATCAGAGAAAGAACATAATAAACATAATCTTTCTATGGAAAGATTTGATTAATAAATTAACAAGCCAAGAGGAATGTCTCACTCTTCACTTCTTGGTTGTCCCTTCCAATCCCACTTCTTCATCATCTCTAGAAAAATCTCATTCCAAGTATCAATAGGCCCAGGCAAACACCAATGAACACAGTCATTCTGCACATACTTTGGAACACCGTTAGCGAACGGAAAAGGATTCATGTAAGCACCTGGATGACCATCTGGTCTCAACAATGCCAATTCAGTTACATCCATTACCTCAAATCTAATCCCTCCAAATGCATTTGCTTTTTTCTTGGCATTTTCCACTTCTTCAATCTCAATCCTTCTAATCTCACTTTCCATTTTTCCAATTTTCTTCTCACCCTTTCCATAAGGTTCAGTCTTTGAACATGTTCCGGCTTTATCCCAATCACCATCAAAATGAGAAGGTGAAAAAGTTTTCACAATTACACCAATTCCATTCCTTTTAGCAACTTTCCTCTCAATTATGCTATTAAGACAAGTCCTTAAAGCCTTTCTTAATGGAACATAAAATCCAATATCAGTGTAATTAAGACCGAAACCGGAACAATTTAAGCATCCTAAAACCAAACCATTCTCATAATAAACTGAAGGAACATTAATAAACCAATTGCCAAACGATAACACAATCAAGTCAATTCCATCCATATCCTTCGCCAATTTTTCGTTAACGCGATCCAAATGTATTGTGTTAAAATTTGGCCCGGATTTTGATCTTTCATCGCCTTGCACAAGAAATGGCGACCAATATACGGATAATGTTGCATTATGAGAAGAAAAATGCCACCAATGTGAACCTTTATGGTGGACAGGTTTAGGTTTTGAAACAGTTGCTAACATGCAAAGAAGAGACTCAAATTGGTTTCTAGCTAAAGAATCTCCAACAAAAGATATGTGTTTGTTTTTGCTTAGTTGAAGAAAAATATTTGGTTCAAACCTTGGAAGATTGCACTCGTTTGGTTTCCATCTATAGTAAAGGTAGTTTGAGTCGGGTCTCCCATTGGTGATACAATTTTGTCCTTCTTTGATTGTTCCACATGCTGTTCCATTGTATAAAGGACCTTTTTCGTCATGAATCCATTTTCCATTGAAGTAGTCACACGGGTGCTCATCAATTTTGTGTTTGTCATTTACTGTCAATAGAATATCAATGTGTTAATTACATGTATAAGTCTAAATTCTAATATTTAAAATAGTTTAAATAAATCTAATCAAAGGGGCTCAAGTGTAACTAAACTCCGAGGGCCGAGGCCCATTAACCGGCCCAAAACATCAAAACCGTGACAATTATGTAGATAGTTGCTCTTTAGGTTCGATGTGTTGCTTAAAACAGGAAAAAAACCCCATCGAACATATATTCCGATAGACAAAAAGAGTTAAAAAGTACAACATTGAAATCTATCTTTCGATAAATTTGGAGGGCTTCATAGCAATACGGAGGGCTTAAAGAGCAACTACCTATACCGGATATCATGAGGTGCTATGAGACCAAAGGCATTAATTGTGATGATTTGTTAAAAAAATGTTACTTGTCTCACTATAAGTGTTTACTTAGTAATATTTCTCATCTTAAAATTATTTGTCACTTCCTTGTTCAAAAAAAATTATTTTTCATTTTAGAATACCAAAAACGCATTCTAATCGTTTCCAATGATTACCTCATTTAATTAAATATAGTACGCTTAACTACTATTCAACTACTACTCAAATCAACATGGATATTTTAAGACTATCCACACTAGTGTTCAATTCACACACCTAATTGTATAAAAAGATAAATTCAACACACCTAATCATTTTCAAAGTGTGATGTACTTCAAAAAAGATACATAATATAAGACACATGATTAGTTGAAAGAAGACAAAGTTATGCATTAACTAACATACCTGTATAATGTGGAGGAGGAGAAATAGTGGCATGGTGAAGCTGAGTTTGAGATTTTGTAAGAGACAAAGGGTAAAAGTATAAATAAAGAAGAACAATGGGTAAGAGAGCTATGAGAAGTAAAAGATGAAGTGTATATGGAAGAAGTGTCTTAGAAAGGGAAATGGAATCATCTTTTGATGTACTTTTCATTTTGAAAGCATTTTTTTGTGCTTCCTTTCCTACTTTGTTTTCTGCTCATAGTCTCTCTTTTGTGATGTTCTAAGTGGAATAGAATAGATTTTCTTTTCAAAGATTTGCGTGAAGTAAACGTTGTTCAAGTGTTTTATTTTGTTAGTACCATTTTCAATTAATACACACTCATGTAAGTTGAAAACTATGCACACTTATCTATATTTGAGGTTGACATATTTTTATGTGAAAAGAATAAAGTACAATATATGGTTGAGAGTAATAAATATAGAAGTGAAATAAAATTTAAACTAGAGGTGAAGCCAAATATAAATTTTCATATCATGGTGAAGTGAGATTGAAGAAAGTGTGACACAAGGACCTAGGTTTCTTGGGTTATACTCTAATTTGTGATTTAATTGAGGAAACTCACCGGTTAATCAACATGATCTTGGTGTGTTGAGGAAGGACGGATTCAGGTATTATTATTTCACAAATTTCTTGATGATTTTGGAGAAAAGGAGTTTTGGAAGATGGTCATGATCCTAAGGGTTTGGGATCATGATTAGATAAAAATTTAATTTAGAAATAAAAAATAAGATAAGATTGGAAGAAATGAGAGATGTTTGCAAGTTTAACATAGGAGAGCAGAGAAATGCACGAATTAAGGACACAAGAGATGGAGTCAAACTATGTATGTGAGGTTATGAAGGATACACGTATAAACTACTATGGAAAAGAAAGAAACAATCAATAATGGTGTAGGGTCATTGAGAGTGAAGTGACCTCATTGGTTTTTTCTTTTTGGTAGCAGAAAGAAAAGAAAAGAAAAATCATTGGTTTGATTACTTTAACTGGAAAAAAATTAATTAAAAATGGTTGGCTGGGTTTTGATTAATTTTGCAATTTTGTTTAACAAAATTTGATCAAACTAATTAACTTAGGAAAACTTATTGGTTAGCTTCATTCGATGTGCTGTGTTCACAAACATATAAATTTTAAACGATATTAACACACATTTGATCAAACATTAAAAGCTAAAAGTTAAGAATATATTAAAAACAAACGCGTAAAGAACAAATAATGTTAAGATCAAAAGGATACAATGTTAAAAAATATAAAAAAACAACACCAAAAACAACGAACGTAGAAAACTAAAAATCAAAATACAAATAAAACCTTTAGTTTTGGATTGAGTGATTGAGTGTTTCGTTGACAGAAATGGTATGGAAAATCTTTAGTTGTGGATTTTAATTCTATATATGATCAAACTTGCTGAGAATTGTCTCAAAATTGATGTTTGAAGATTAGGCAAAATTCATGGTACGATTTGGAGAAATCGAGGCACGATTTTGTGTATGTTTAGAAGTTTTTGGTTCGACAAAAATCGAGCAACAATTTGTAGAAATTGGGACACAATTTTGCAGATAACTTTCATACAGTATTGTATGAATGGAAAAATCTGGGCTAATTTGGGAAATCGGGGCACGATTTCTCGAGATCTGAACACTATATAAGGTTTCATTCTTCGTGTTTTGATATAGGCTTCAAAAGAGAGAAACTTGGGAAATCAAAAGAGATAATTTTAGGGTTAAGGGTCTTTGGTAAGGGTTCTCTTGGGTTGGAAACATTTGTAAACATCTGGGGTGAGTGAAAATTATTGAATGTCTTGTTCATCAGAGAGATTTAAAAAGGGTAGAAATTAGGGTTTGTTCTTTGTGAGTTTGTTGAAGCTAATTTCTTGTAACCCTTTTATATCATTTTGTAAAAAAAACACTCATTAATAGTGGATTGAAGAGATCAATCTCTTCCCTAGGGTAGGTCAATTTGGACCGAACTGGATAAACATTTCTTGGTGTGTTTGTTTCTCTTCTCTTTTATCTTTTGCTTGTGATTTTGTGTTTTACACTTGATTTCTAGATTAGATCTAGGATTGGGTGGGGTTTACAATGCATAAGGAAAAGATTTGTGCACCATGCACAATTTGCGCATTTAAAAGCTGATAGTCAATTACAACTGTTGATATATTAATATTATATTTCAACGGTTGAGATCTGGAGAGATAAAGGAGAGGGTGACATGCTGATGCATTTGTAGCAACATTACACGCGAGTCCCATCATTTTAATAAATCCGAATTTTTAATTTTTTTTTTTGGCAGAAGCTGTGTTGGGCAAATCAACAGTACACGAAGCCCATATGTTGTGTTGTGTTGGGCTTATAACATAAATCATTAAATCATAAACAAACATGTTATATTTATATAGTAAATCATATTTATTAATTAAATATACAATAAATCATATTTATTCATTAAATTGAAAATGAATTAAAATTTAGTAGAAGTTGTTGAAGTAAATAGAACCGTTTAGAATATGAATAATTGGATTTTTTTATTTTTCGAAATCATATTTAATTATTTCATTAAAATCGAAATCATATTTATATAATAATTGGTTATTTTTTTGAATTTTTCAAAAATTTAGAATATGAATAAATTGGGTGTAATAGTTGGGTAATAAATAGACAGTTTAGTCACTATTGTAAACAAAATATAACATGTTAGGTTTATTTAATAAATAGTGTGTGTGATGTATATTAAAGACCACATATATTAATTGTTGAATAAATATAAAATGCTTATTTTGGTGACCAAAGTGTGTACATTATTGTTGAATGGGTCAAGGTGAATGGACATTAAAATACGCAATACATTTATACATTAGCAAGTTTGAGTTAATGTATATTTAAGAATTTTTTTGCATTTTTTGTTCTTGAGTTTATTTAATTAATGTATTATTATGTTATTTTCATTTCAATGTGTTTAAAAAATAGTTGTAATTTGTTATCTATATTGAATTTATAAATTAGTTTTATAATAATAACAATAAAAATAAATAAATACAATCCACGTAGTGAATATCTTGATTAATCAATTAAAATTTATCCAAGTACTTTCCGTATAAGATTCTTGTTGTTAGGGTAAGAGTTGTGAGTTTGATTAGTCGTTTTGAAATCTTGATCTAACTGTTAGAGCAGTTTAGGTCGAAGACTATTGTCGTTAAGGTTAGAGTTACAAGCTTGATTAGTCGTTAAAGAGTTTGATTAGTCATTGAATGTTCATCCAAGTATTTTAACTCCAGGATTCTTTCAGGTAGAGTAAGAGTTGTGAGTTTGATAAGTCGTTTGTGACATCTTTGAATTAGTTTAGGTCAAAGAATATTGTCATTAGGGTGATAGTTGTAAGCTTGGTTAGTAGATAAATAGTTTGATTAGTCATTGAACGTTCATCTAAGTACTTTGACTCCAAGATTCTTTTAGTTAGGGTAAGGGTTTTGAGTTTGATCAGTCGTTCTGAAATCTTGGAAGTAGTTTAGGTCAAAGAAACTTGATATTAGGGTTAGAGTCGTCATTAGGTTTAGAGGTTTAAGCTTGGTTAGTCGATAACAAGAGTTTGATTAGTCATTGAACGTTCATCCAAGTACTTTGATTCCAAGATTCTTTCAGTTAGAGTAAGAGTTGTGAGTTTGATCAGTCATTTTGAAATCTTTGAATTAGTTTAGGTGTAAGAAACTTGTCATTACGGCGAGAGTTGTCGTCAGAGTTTTATTAGTAGTTTAGGTCAAAGAAACTTGTCATTAGGGTTAGAGGTTTAAGCTTAGTTAGTCGATAACAGGAGTTTGATTAGTCATTGAACGTTCATCCAAGTACTTTGACTCCAAGATTCTTTCAGTTAGGGTAAGATTTGTGAGTTTGATCAGTCGTTTTGAAATCTTTGAATTAGCTTAGGTGTAAGAAACTTGTCATTACGGTGAGAGTTATAGTTAGGGTTAGAGGTGTAAGCTTGGTTAGTCAATAGATAGTGCGTTTAGTCATTGAACGTTCATCTAAGTACTTTGAGTCCAAGATTCTTTCAGTTAGGATAAGAGTTATGAGTTTGATCAGTCGATCTGAAATCTTTATAGTAGTTTAGGTCAAACAAACTTGTCATTAGGGTGAGAGTTGTATGGTAAAGAGTTTGTTTAGTCATTGAACGTTCATTCAAGTACTTAGACTCTAGGATTCTTTCAATTAGTGTAAGAGCTGTGAGTTTGATCAATCGTTATGACATCTTGGATGTAGTTCAGGTCGAAGAATCTTGTCATTAAGGTGAGAGTTATAAGTTTGATTAGTTGATAAAGAGTTCAATTAGTCGTTGAACATTCATCCAAGTACTTTGACTACATGATTCTTTCAGTTAGGGTAAGAGTTGTGAGTTTGATAAGTCATTTTGAAATTTTGGAAGTAGTTTAAGTCGAAGAATCTTTTCATTAGGGTGAGAGTTGTAAGCTTGATTAGTCAATAAAGAGTTTGATTATTCGTTGAACATTCATCCAAGTACTATGACTACAAGATTCTTTCGGTTAGGGTAAGAGTTGTGACTTTGATCAGTCGTTCTGACATCTTCGAAGTAGTATAGGTCGACATACATCCAAGTACTTTCACTACAAGATACTTTGACAATTTCATTTTTCTATTTTTCACAATTTCATTCCTTCTACTAGGGTCATACTTTATTTGATCTTCCTTTTCAAATTCATCATTTTTCTAAATTCCACAATTTTATTCCTTCCATTAGGGTTGGACTTTATTAGATTTTTTTTTTTGACACATAGATCTTCCTTTTTTCAAATTCATCATTTTTCTATTTTTTACAATTTCATTCCTTCTACTAGAGTCATACTTTATTTGATCTTCCTTTTCAAATTCATCATTTTTCTAAATTCCACAATTTTATTCCATCCATTAAGGTTGGACTTTATTAGATCTTTCTTTTCCAATTCATCATTTTTCTAAATTCTACAATTGTATTCCTTCTACTAGGGTTGGACTTTATTAGATCTTCCTTTCAAGTTCATCATTTTTAAAAAAATTCATAATTGTTTTTCCTATATAAAAAATTCATCTTCACTTTTGGTCCCTCCTTTAAAGTGAACACATATGTAGAATTCATATTTTTGAATAAAATTTTGCAGAAAAATTCATAATATTATAAGAATCACTCCCCAAAAAAAATTAGAAATTTTTAACAAAACATGAATTTAATATGAATTTTTATATTTTTTACGGTTAAAAATTCATATTTAATTTATGTTTTGCTGAAAAAAAAATTATTTTTTTTGGGGATTTTTTTTACAATATTCTTCACATATCTGCACAATTTCATTAAAAAAAGGGTTAAATATGTTTTTGGTCCCTATAAAACTGCAACCTTCTAAGTTTAGTCCTTACTTAATTTTAATAGCTTTTTTAATTCCTACAAAAAAAATTTACTTATAATTTTAGTCCTTGCTAAAACAAATTTTGTTTAATTATCCTTAAACTATTAAATTTTTTAACGATTCTTTTTATACAAGTTTAGAACAGTATGAAAGGTTCGTTTACAAAAATGTAGAATTTTTTAACATGAAATAAATTAAATATGAATTTTTTAAAACGACAAAAGTTTAAGATATAAGTAACAAAAATATGGACGTAGAAATCAAATTTTTGCGATATTTTTTTCGGATGAACTTTTAATAACGTTCTTAAAACGCCTATACAAAATTGTTGAAAAACTTAAGAGTTTAAGCATAAATTAAACAAATTTGGATTGAGTAAGGACTAATATTGCGTGCAGAAATTTTTTGTAGGGATTCAAAAAGCTATTAAAATTAAGTAAGGACTAAACTTAAAATGTCGCAATTTTATAGGGACCAAAAACATATTTAACCTTTAAAAAAATACTAAAATTAACTTAAAAATGGGGACCAAAAGTAGCGATTGAAAAATCTATAGAGGCTAAAAGTTGAATGAAAATTTTAGAGGGGTTAAAACAAAAAATTGGTATATTTACAGGGACTAGAAACAAATTTAACCCTATTATATATTATGTGGAACGAAAATGTTAATTAAAAAAGACAATGATTTTTTTTTAAAAAATAATGAAGCGAATAATATATTTATGGGTTAATAAGTCTTAACCCCCTTGTAATACATGACACTTTTGGTTTTGCCCCCTGTAATTTTTTTATTTAGATTCTGTTCTTGTAAAAAAAGATTCTTCAAGATTGCCCCACGAGCCCTTTGAGTCAGCAGAATCTCTGACGTGGCAGCTGTGTGGCTTTTTCTTTTTCTTTTTTATTTATTTTTTGATTTTCACGTGGCAGCTGTGTGTCTCTGACATCATTAATAATTAAAAAAATAAAAAAATATGAAAATTAATTTTCAAAAATTATAAAAAACAAAATTAATTAGGAATTTATTTTTAAATTTAGAAAAAAATTGTAAAAAATATCAAATTTAATATATTTTGAAATTTTTAAAAAATTATTAAAATAATTACGAAAAAGGTTCTAAAATATCCAAATATAAATTAAAATTAAAAAATATCGAAAAAATATAATATTGTCTAATTTTTTATTTTGACACTTAAGTTTCAGAATTTTTTTTAAAATATTCCTAATTTCAAAAAAAATTGAAAAAAAACTGAAATTAAGATTTTGATTTGAATTAAAAAATTTATATTCAAAATTTAAAAAATGAAAAACCTTCAAATTTCTTAAAATCTGAATTCTGGAACAATATTTCAAGATTTTATAAAAATTTCTGAATTCTTTCTAAATTTAAAATTTTCGAAAAAAATCTGAAGTTAAGATTTTAAAAATTTAAGTAAAATATAATTTTTTCAGATTATATAATTGGAATTTAAAAACATTTATATCCATATTTTTAAAAATTAAATATTTTCCAGAAATTTTATTTTTTGTAGAAAAAATTAAAAAAGCTTTTTTATTTAGAAAAATTAAAAAATCTTTTTTATTTAGAAAAAAATCTGAATGTTTTTTAATTTTTGAAAAAAATAGATTTTTTTCGATATTTTTAATTTTAAAAGAAGAATTTGAATTTTTCAGATTTTATAGATTTTTTAGAATTCTGAAAGTTAATTTCAAAATTGTTTTAAAAAATATATTCGCTTTTTTTAATTTTATTTTATTTTTAAATTTTTTTAAAATGAATGACGTGTAAACTATTCTTTACGCGTGGCAAGCAAAAAAAATGAAAAATAAAAAGAAAAAGGCACGTAAGTGCCACATCAGAGATTCTGCTGAGTCATTGGGCTTAGGGGACAATCGTGAAGAATCTTCATTTTACAAGGACGGAATCTAAAAAAAGATTTTTACAGGGGGCAAAATCAAAAGTGCCTTATATTACAGGGGGTAAAAGCTTATTAACCCTTTTTTTTTCCAAAGGTAATAAATTGAATACTAACTAAAAAAAAACTTAATTTCATTTTAGCTATTTTTTTTGACAGAATTATATCACTCAATTTCACTTTCCCTCTTCCGCCAAAATAATCAAATTTCACCTCCTCCTTATTCCATCCCTCTATTTCACCACTTTCACATGGCTCTAAAATTTCCCTCCATTTAATTTTCAGGACGCAAAAATAATCAAATTTCACCTCCTCCTTATTCTACCGCTCTATTTCACCACTTTTACATGGCTCCAAAATTTCCCTCCATCTAATTTTCAGGAAAATCCCAAATTGAAAGACATAAGATTTCTATTTGTTTTATTTTTCTTCTCCAACTTAAAACCTAAAAACCCTCTCTAATCTCCTTCGATCCCCCTCACTCTCTCTTTTTCCCCAAATCAAAAT
>Ga0099826_10001121_pt1 | contig 15310 bp, 8 predicted proteins | sample Mtrugardesep15_FD_76830 | JGI IMG/M metagenome (GOLD analysis project Ga0099826, IMG submission 76830) | Root nodule microbial communities of legume samples collected from California, USA - M. trunc garden sep15 | ecosystem: Host-associated > Plants > Roots > Nodule | place: USA: California... | reverse complement strand
TTGAAGTGTATAACTGGGTGATGCTTATCATTTAGTACAATTATAATATAAACAAAACAGGTAGCTTTGATCTTCTCACCTGTCTGACCATAAGCAAAACAGGTAGCTTTTGTCCTCTCAAAAATTGTAGGAATAATAGGTTCTACTGTAACTCGGTATACCTATTATTTCAAAGCAACCATGCCTTAGATTAGCAACAAAGATAAAGAGAGGCAGGCAAGCAATCACTTCTATAAATAACTAATAACAATAACAGACAATCCAAAAAAACGAAGGTTTAAAAAAATTTAATTTTTGACAAGGAGCAGCCTTACTTCATCATTGGTGACATTCTCATCAAGAACGGCATCAAAACAAAATTCATGCTTCTCCACATAAGCTGTCAAATCAACCTTTTCAACATAGGACAAGCAATTAGCTTTTTGAAAAGCAAATAAATATAAGAATTGCAATACTAAATAGAAGAACCCAATATTGAGTCAAAGGTAATTCAACCTTTGAATTAATATTGTTATAAATAAATAGTAAACATAGCGCTTGACTCCAACATCAACAAACCTTCACTCTAGGTTCATGAACAGTCAAATATGCCTTGTCAAGTACAGTTACAATATCATCCTCCTTCTTTGCGAGCTCTTTTTTATTTAAAGGTCTTTTGCGTACCTAAACAATGCATTTAGAAAAAAATAATGAATTTTATTCATGGAGCAACTATATATAAAACCTTCAAGAATGCTAATAAATCCCAAGGTGCATGTTAATCAAAGAACAACATGGTTAAAAATGCTTTAGTGCATTAGAATGTACACCCTCCGGTCACTATTATAAGCAAAAATCAACATTTTTTATTCATTCAATTAATGATGTATATGGTCTTTATTATAGACCACATACATCATTTAATGAATGAATCTAAAATGTTGATTTTTGCTTATAATAGTGACCGAAGGGTGTAGGAATGATTAACACACTCAATTCTTGTTATTTTCCAAATGATGATTGTTTTAGTGCAATTCTTGCTCTGGTTTGGGAAAGAAAAGGTTGCTGATATATAATTGAAAAACCAAGCATGACTAAAATAGAACATGAAAATTATATCTTTCTACATGCTTTGATATCAAAGTATGAATGTATTGATGTATTTATAGGTTATTTATATACATAAAACATAACATACCACAACTTTTATCTTAGCAACATTATTTTCTCTGGTATTGTTCTCTTTTTCATTCACAGGTAAAAAATTTGACACATCAGCAACTGCATCTCCTCCTTCCTGCTTGATGCTGACTGAGTTGAGGTCGTCTTCAAATTCTTTGGTACCTCCAGGAATGAAGGGTGATGGCTCAAAGGGTTCTGAGATAACATGCTGAAAAGAGTAAATAGATCAGAGCCAAATGTAACAAATGCATACAAAGATACTTGTACAAATTTATGCAAGAAAGTTAGGGAAAATGAAGCAACATACGGGATGAATGAGATTAATCATGCACAGGGAAAAAGCAACAAGTTGAAAGTATGACGCAGAAATACTATAGGTTATTGGTTAAATCATAGCTTATACAATTAAGAATATTGTCTATATAGCTGCAAATTATCACCAAGCACCCAAAAAAAAAGTTGTGCAAGATGCTATAAAAACTTGGTAAACATAGAAGGCAATTGTTCATGCAGAACATATTATTTTAATAAAATGAAAAAAAGGAATCAAAATACAGTACTGCATTGTTTTAGCAAACAGGCCAATTATCATATTGTCACCATACCTCGGACAAAAGCTCTGTATCATCCATAGCATGAAGATCCAAAAGACCAGCTCCAAAATCCCCCCTAAAGTCAGGAGAATAGAACCCATCTGATACAGCCGCCCCACCTAAAGTTTGGGAAGTCGGTGTATATGGTTCTGAACCAGACTCCCCATTAAAATTGAGACTTCTCATTAACTTAAAAAGCCTCTGTTTTTCTTCCGCAGACTGCGCTCCGTAACCCTACGACAATATCATGTTCATCTAAGTCACCACACAAACTACCATCCTATCATATCATATATCATAAACAATTACAGGGAAAATAAACAACATTTCACATGTTCAACCACACTAATAGTCTAATACCACAGTCAACGAAATATTCTTATTTACCAGATACAATACATATTTATATCCCTCAAAATACATGAGTGCTTAAACTTCAGGATCAACTTAAACCATTGTTGCAAAATATGAAGTTACTCAAACTCGTCAAAAACATGAAAGGCATTACAGCCTCTGTAGCATTGACAGCTCTAATCAAAGGTGTGTCCAGTGTCCGACATGTGTGATTACGCTCAAATAAGTTATTTTCTCAATTTCTTATCAGGGTTGCCGTGTCAATATCAGTGCCATGTTTGGTGTAAGTGTTTCATAGATTACAATTCCAATTACAATACAACACAAAACTATCATCCAAAACTATCATCCATTGTCTGACAAATACAATATAAGGTATTCACACTATAATTCCTTCAGCATAAAAAATGACTATTCTTCAAAACAGTGAACAATTGCCAATGAGAACTTAAAAGAGTTGTTATCAATGAAAAAGACGGTGAGAATTCAATACCTGCATGAGAAGGTTGGGGAGAAGGCGTTGATCGATGGCAGTGTTGGCCAACGGAGAAGCCAGATGCTGTAAGCCGGCGGATTGCAACCAGCGTGCCATAACAGCATCGCCAGCATCGGGTGCAGTCCCTGCCGGTGCAGCGTGCAAAGGTACAGCACCGCCGGCATGGTCATACAAAGCAGCCGCGGCGGCAGCATTGCTCTGACCACCCATGTGGCGCTGTGAGCGACGTTGGGGCGCCAATTTTCAAGATCTGTTTACACACGCTTCGAATTTCAAAACACACACGCACGCATTAGAATTCATAAACTAAAAAACCGTAATCATAATCATCATCGCATTAATAATAATAATAAAAAAGAAGAAGATACTTACGATGAGGGGAGAATTGGAATCCGAAGAAGAACATGAAAGTGATTAAGCGAAAAGTGGAAATGAAGTGAAATGGAAGAATGAAGTAGAGAATGGAGAATTTGAAATGATGAAATTCAGATCTGAAAGTGGTGGAAAAAAGCAAAATCAAAAGCCAGAAACGATGGGGAAAGTAGTAATAGCGTTGCTTTGAATATCCCTTTCGTTTTGTATTGTTAATTGTTAAATTGTGTGTGCGTCTGAGTGAAGAAAAGGATGATGATGGCAGAAAGAAGATTAGAGAAGCAACAACAGCGAAGAGGGAAGTAGGCGTTGATATGCTTTGTGAATGACAAGATACTGGAAATGGAATATTTTTTTGGATAAATACTCCGATAATCATCCAAAACCTTTTAAAAACAATGATAATAATAATCCAAAAATTAAAACGGTAATGATAATCAAATCAAATAAATAATCTACTAAAAAAATCAAATAAATATTAGTGTATGGTTTTCAAAAAATTATTAAAACTATTGTCAATTTTTTTTTTATTAAAAACGCTACAACATATCTAACCATACATACAATTCACACATGTAAATAAGAAATTCCAAATATGTTTAATCTAATAATTCCGACATTTATCATATGAGTTAGAATTTATAGATTTTTTTTACAACGGTTATTTCACGAGTATCACATAAATAAAAAGTTATTTTAAATATATTCGTATAACATTATAATTAAATAATATAATTGCTATTACATTGTTTTTATTAGGAAGAGTAGTTCATACAAAGGTACAAAATCTAATCGCTTTTGCATTGTTTTCATTTCGAAGTATTGCATATCAATAATACCAATGGAGGCAAAGTGTGTTCACAATACAATGGGGGAACGCAAGAAGAACTCAACCGTGAAGTGGTGCTGGTACAAGGGAAAGAGTTTGCTTTGACATTGTTCGCAAGAACACGGAGGTAACAAACGCTAAAAATTAACGGAAAATGTCTACACTTGTTAAAAAAAATCAAAATCAGTAATATTTTATTAAAATGTGTGTAGTGAACTCTTTCGAGTATAAAAAAATACTCTTCTCTACATAAAATACTTCTTCACAATCACATGACCCAAAATTAACGTATCACTAATTGTGGGAACTGAAGACTGGTATTGATGACTTGAAAGCATCTTGCTTTATGATTCAAAACTCTTTATCAACGCTTGGTTCTTGTCAGAAGTCTTTATAATTAGTATCTAATGTTAGGCCTATTTTGAATTAAGCAGAGTCATTGATATATTAGGCCATATTAACTTCACATGCGTTTTGAATGTCGTGTTGCTATCTGTCTGGGAATTACCTTTCAAACTTTGGTTACGTGATGACCATTACGATCTTTGTCCATTTTATGTACTATTTCAACTGAATGCGTCCCCCTTGCCTAGAAATATAGTTACAACTTACACGTAAATTAGTACGCTGGAAATTTATTGTCATTTTATTTTGCACATTAATTACATTATTTGGTGATAAAAAAAGGACCCATTTCACGTGCAAAGTAGACAGCTAAAGTACAAGCAAGGCATAACCTTTCATTTGTGAACAACATACGCCTAACTGGTTGGATATACTCCAAATTTGAGAATTCAGTTGAATGTAGTTGTCAATAACTGGGTTCTGTACCTTTGCAATCCACATGTTAAGTATGTGCTGGGCTTTTTTTTATTTTTATTTTAAACATAACATAAATTTTTAGTCAAAATATATATAGATGAATTAAATATCAATTCAAATAACTAAAACTAATTAATACACAACATAAGCAAATTCCCTAACGTAGTAATTCAGATAAAAGTATAAGAAGTTGCAAAACATCGCTTCATATAGATCCAGAGAATGGCATATTCAACCAAAGGAGTAAAGGAATCGTCAATGTTATTCATCGCTCTCAACTCGCATAACATGAGCTTGGACAGAAAACAAGTACAACCCTCAGTAGAAATTGAAGTAAATATTAAAAGCAGACACAAAAAATAGTGATGATGGACATTTATTTATTGATAAGTAATAATCAACAGCTCAACCTCAATGAAATGCATAAACTATGGATTCACTTATGTGTAGCATGTACAACCTATGAATCTACTCTACCAATTTGTTGTAACTATGTATCTAGATGATGAGCCAGGGTCCTCTCCATTTATCAGACAATTTCATATATAGAGCGATAGACACAGTAAATATAATAAAAATGTCCATTAAATAGAGAACTCTAGACATCAAGATGATACGTATAGTCAGTCCAGTCAACATAATAATATCCCAGACTCTTGAATGGTTATTGTCAAGTTAGCAACAGAAGTGAAGGATCCTCCATCAGAAAGTTCCCTGCTAATTTCACATTAATGTTTTCTTTCCCCAAATTCTCATGTGTGTTCTTCTCTTGCTTAGTCAGCTTTCAATCTCAGGATTTCCTTGGCTGTTCTAAGCCGGAAGTAAGGCATATGTTCCTACAAATGGAATTGTGGAAAGGAAAATTCAATTCTTAAACCATATTAAAAATGAGGCGTCTTCAGCAATTTGACCAGGCTTAAAATATGAGTCCACTAGATCTTGTTAAAACGTTCCAGCAAGGTAACTTGGTGTTAAAATTATCTACTATTGGTCACACCATGTACACACAAAAAAACATTTTTCCCACTAAAAGTTGTTGTAAAATCTAGATTGACAATTAGAAAGTGTTCCTTATGCGAGTGACTTGACAAAAAGGAAAATGTTTCTGATCTATGAAATAAACATAACAGATATGCATGATTCTCTTCATAGTAATGGAAATGTCTGTTTTACCTGGTTGAAACAGAGCCTCAAGTTTCTGCTATAAAAGTCAGCATATTTGACCATAAACACCCCACAATCATGCCTGCTCAAGTATAACATAAAATTACATTTAGAAAATAATCCACTCACAAACTTCTGTAATCCACCCATTAAAATTGCATGCACTAGTATTAACGATTACTAAATACTAATGACCAACATGAGTACCTTCAAAGAACAGAAAAATCAATATAGCCATGTAGCAAGACCCAATGAGTGATTCTTATTGGTGCAAACAAAATCCCAATGACAAATGATCAAGAAGTTAATACCCGAGTCAAATAGAGTTGTGTGTGAGTTCAAAATATGTGTTAAAATATATTAATGTGACACTTTGCTTAAACAACAAAGAGCAACTTTTCTCCCTAGTATTTATCAATTGATACCTAGACAGTGATGTTTCATTTTCAAGTTGCAAGAAAAATAGGCCTAATTCCACTTTTAATCCCTAAGAATCACGATTGTGCAGTTTTGGTTCCCTACATTTTCTGGGCAATTTTGATTCTCAAAGTTTTTTCCTTTTGCAGTTAGGGGATTGCCCAAATTTTACACAGACGTGGAAATTTCATTATGACATGGAGCCCTCTAGTTTCATCAAGACAATTGTGACGGGTTCTCACTAATCATTCTCTCGCATCAAAATAATTTATTTTAACCATTCATGCATCATTCTCTCTCATCAAAAATACACGAAAGTCACCAATGTCACCACACCTCAATGTCACCCAAGTATTTTCCCAATTGTGACATGGTAGATAATTGAAATTACCCCTGCCTTTTACTTTATTTGCATATATCCCCATTGTTCCTAATTTCCCATTTCTTTTATTGTAAACCCCAACCCCCATTCCTATGGACACAGATCAACCAAGAAAACAATCCCCCTCTTCCAAATTTTCCGTTCATCTTGTAAACCCTAACCCCCACTCCCAGGGCACACCTTCACTTTCACATCTTGCCAGAAGGGTGCTCAGTTTTTTTTAATTATTTGCCATGTCACATTTGCTTTGTTGGAGTTAGTGGGCTCCACGTTAGAACAGATTTGCCACGCCAACGTAAAATCGAGGAAAAATCAGGGGACCCCCTTATTGTAAAAGAGGAAAAACTTCGAAGATCCAAATGGCTGGAAAAAAAAACGAGGCACCTTAATTGCACAATTGCAAATACCTGAGGGACTAAAATCAATAAAATTTACGTCCAGTGGAAATTTACGACTGCTAGACTTTTATTCCAAAAAAATTTCCTCAGTTTTAAAGATCACGAAAAATAACCAAATAAACACTGATCTCATAAAGTGAGTCACACAAGATTAAATTACAAACCCATTCATCTGTTCAGGAAGGTCTTCAACGAATTCTGTTTCCCAATAACTAATGTCAACATCTTCTCCAGTCTTGTCCTTCACTTCATCTACAAAATACCTTGCCTGGGAGACATGAATAAAAATATTACATACTGCAACAGCTAAAATTAAATACATATATCTTTCCTGAGTTTCCGATCAAATTAAGTCTGGAAAGAGATGGCAAGTGACCATCTTCAGAGGCACCCTTAAGCTCCAAATGATAGACAAAGGCCTGGACCAAACCAAAACAAATCATATTTGTTTGGTTTGTGAAAAATTTAAAAACCAACAAGACCAACTAACGACAGAAGTAAAAGTAAAAACAAGGCACAATTTTCACACAAGTAAGTCAACGTCATGTTATGTAAAACAGTAGTAATCAATGAAAATAATTATCATACAGTTAATTGCCAGAAGTAAATTCCAACAAGTTTGAAAAAAAAATGTGAATCATCCAAGTGTCAAATGTTCAAATTCAAATACTAAAGTTACAGTGAGCTTTCTTACACAGAAATTCAAGCAACAATCACAATTTATTTCCTAATTAGGTGGTTCTCTTATTCCTTAATTCTTTCTTGATTTATCGGTTAATTAAATTTAAATTAATTTCAAGTTAATTTCAGTGCAAATTCTTTACTTCAATTTTCTTTCTAGTTTTTAAAAGATCCGTTTCTCAGTTGGTTGACGGAAAGTACTCTTGATGTTACCTAATTCTCGTTTACTTCAAATTGTTGTCTAACTTTAAAAAAAAAAAAATCCATTTATACTGTTACTGAGTTGGCTGCCAGAAATTAGTCTCATCGTTTTTTCTCTCCTTTTTTCTCTGTTTCCTTGTTTACCAAATTTCATTGTTTAGCCTCCTCAATCCAACAAACATAAGATGGGTTCAGCTACATGGATCAACCGATGTCATAATGTCCAATCATAAATCATGTTTAGCTTCCTCATCCACCTAATTTATTTAGTTACTGGACTGACGCAATAAGGAGGAATGCATGATCTTTTCATTTACCAGTGGTCAACAGGTGGCCAGGAAACTGGACAAACAACTGAACAATATTCCAAACCGATCAATGATCAAACTGAATTGTCTGTGTCAGACCAACGCTTTCTGCGACAACATCTTGCATGATCCCAGGTTTGATTTGATTTGCTTTTTTGAAATAACCATTGACCCACTATTCTAATGAGAAATAAATCACACTGTATTCTATATAGTAAAAGGTGATAAAACAAAAGGGTTTAATCCAATCACTCTACTAAAAAATTATACAGCTGTGCAAAAAATGAAACCATTAAGATTTAAAATGAAGTGTCTTTTCATTGAAAATATTGATGATTAAAACCAAATAAATTCTTATGACTTCCACCACTTCCAATCCACTTTATAAAGCAATATGCAGCTTGAAATATGAAATTTAGAGTTACCTGTCTCATATTAAGTGTTGTTTAAGGTTATGCAAACTTAAGAAAATCACTGATTGTAATAATTTCTATGATAAAATTAGTCATTGACAAAAGTACCTTTATCAATAGAGTAGTTATTGGAGCTATTAGAGTGACACCAAGATACAATAAATAGAGGTATTAGTAGAAAAATGTGACTAATACTCCATAGGTAATTTTGTATTCTAAAATGACAAATAATATAAGACAGGCAAATATGTGACACTTAATACGAAACTGACAGAGTAAGCTACAAGGCCAAAAATATTACCAGCAGTTCCAGCACTTGTGTGTCAATTCCTTTCATGGAATCAAGATACTGAAATTTCTTCTCCTCCTTATTGATAACAGCTAAGCACCAATGCATCTTCTGGTGAATAGGTACGAATATCTGGGAACGACAAGTTGGGAGCAAATCCGGTAAAAAATCAGCACATTAATTGGTTATCAGAAAAAAACAAAAATTAAAAATGTGTTCAGAATAATTACTTTATCACATTCATGTAGGCCATATCCCAATTTCTTTTGAGAAGTCCATCTCCTCACTGAGTTGTAATCATAACCATTCTTGCCGCTTATTAACTGTTTCATTGGCAATTAACATTCAAAATTACGAGCATCAATGATGGAACAACATGACTGAATCACAGAGAAAACATATATAAAACACATAACATGCAGGGTGTTTCATATTTGTTCTATTAGTGAAAAAAAGACTTGCTTCTTGTTATTGTAGCACTATACTAAATACAATTACAGACTAGAGTGGAACACAGTGGGCAAAATCTTCCTTCCATTTCTACGGCTCGCAAGAGAAAAAGAAGATCTAAGAAGGGAAAGAGCATGAAGCTCACTATTCCATATCTATGCAAGTATGTATTCACATATATATAGGGAATTTGGGAGCATCAGTCGATTAACAATATAAGAATATCATGTTTGTTTAAAACAAAAGTTAACAGAAACAAAAGCTTGAGGAGGAGTAACCGGTTCCCGATTATTAAAGGATTGGCTACCTGGATGCGGAACTTACTTTATTTTTTTGACTAAAATCTAGAGCAAATAATCATATGATAAGCAGTACTTTCTATGGAAATATTTCAAACTTTCAATGCAGAACATTTAAAGGCATGTTTTTGAAAAAAATATTTACCAACAGTATGTTACTTTCTAGGAAACAAATGAAACCTAAAAATAATCTATAAAATATGCCTCAAAAGCTTAAGGAATCCCGATGGACATGCATGTTTTTGTGTAAACACCGCCCATTTGATAAGGGTCATAAAAAGACATTACCTTCTTATAGAAAAAGGTACTGAAAAAATGACATTTCAGAAACTTCTGCGGCTCTCTTGTCTCCCTCTCTTTCAACAACTCAAGGTACAAATTTATCACCTGCAAAGGTAAAACACAAGATAACTCAGTTTCATGGTGCAACAATTCCAGATCATGTTATAGTTCAATATCAATTCTTTTCTTCCACATAAATTCAACAAACAATATATGCAAAAAAGATCAGTACATCACCTCATCATTTAACCAAGCACCTGGCCTAAGGCACCGAAACATTTTGCCTGATATCTCAATATTGGATTTTTCATGATTAACTAAGACCTTCTTCCTGTAGAAACAAACCCTCGATCAGATATAGTACAACTTAAAAGTTTCCTAAATAGCACATAGCCAAATTTTCAAAGCATACTGGTTGGCAGAAAAGGCTCGTGCAACCTCAACTTCTTCCTCTTTTGTAAGAGGAACAAAAGGTTCCCTTGGCACTTCCTGAAAGCCATAGTAAGACTTTGTCAGTTACACAAACATTAAAAATGCTTCTTATACCTTGACAACAGAGTGGCATTTATATAGACAAATACATATACATACAAATACAAATTATCTACGTGTGTGTAGTGTGTGCAATTTAATAAACTTTTACCTCAACTAATTCCTTCTTTGGACGCAACAAATCAAACGCCGACTTGCGCTTTTCATTAAGCTGAATTTCAAATTTCAACCTACCAAGTGTATCCCCTCGCTTATCAACAGCCTCAAGCAACTTCTTGTAAGCACGAACACCGGAAAGATCGTTCTCCAGACTCAAAGACAAATTATCCAACATCTTTGCAGCATCAACTACAGATGAAGTTGACTGTTGCTGAATCCCACCATTCACAACCTCAACCTTATCATCCAAACAAACCAAACTATTCTCCTTCAACTGGCGGTCTTTCACCACAGACAGCAATTCTTCCACATCTTCAACATTTGAATCTTCGAAAACAACAACTTCCTTAATATTATCCTTTTCCTTTTCTCTGAAAGAGATAGTAGCTAATGCAGCACATTTTGTGCGCTCGTATTTTTCCATTAACTCATTCGTAGTATCACTTGCCATCAAATTCGACGGTTCTGATAATTTCAAATTAGTTGATAAATCAAATTTGCGTGGTCTACTACTACATGGAGCATGAATTTCTCTACACAAAGGAGGTTTGGTTTTGGGATAACGAGAAATTCTGGAAACAGTGGCATTGGTGGTTAACGGTGGTGGCGTGTTGTTCGACATGGTTGTTGATAACTTCTGTCTTTTGAATGATGGAGAACTGGAAGATGGACGGTTGTGATCAACGGTGAGCCAACGATGAGGGCGTTTTCCGGTGAGATGTGTTATGATAGCCATTGATGAAGTATAATAGAAAACGCAGAGTCCATTAAAGAAGAATTGAGAAATTTGACAGAACAAAACCCTAAAACACTGAAACTATGGAGTTTTAGGAGAAGTGGAATGAAACCTGGAACTTTTGAAGAATGAAATTGCGTTGCCGCCTTCAGATTCAAACAAAACAAATGAATTTCCAGCTGCTACTACTGAAGATATATAGGGTTTTAAATTACTAATTTGTGTTTTTGAATTTTGGTTTCTTCTTTCTTCATACTATATAGAGGGTTGTAATAAACACCCATGTCTTTTCGGGTGACGCTTACCATGGTTGTCATGGGTCTATGACTCTATACCATTGATATGATATTATAGGATAGCAATGGCTTAGATTGGGTAGCACTTTTCGTGACATTGGGACGCATTGTCATGTGACATTGACCAAACCACTGTCATAAATGTTAAAATAAAATCATGTAGAAAAAGAGAAGAAAGTCATTGTAATATCATCGTCGATTAATATCACATGATATTGTCACCTCAATATCATTCAAGTGCTGCTCGGCTAAGATTTGAGACGAGCAATTTTTTTTTTTAATAAGATATGAGCAACTTGTTACTTATGTGTTGATGAGCAGCTTATTAAAATCGATCCAAATTAAAACGATAAATCGATTAAAAACAATTAAAAACGGCATAAAATCCAATATTATCATAAGTTCTTTTATGCAAATTGTTCAAAAAGAAACTAAACAGTACACATATATTGTAATACTTTTTTTTGGTACATTTTTTTTTATATTAGTATGGTATGTTGAATTAATTTATTATTTGTTGGTTTTAACTTTTAATACCACTAATTATTTTAATTTATTTTTGATATTTCACATTCAAATATAATTGTTCTTTGTCATTTCGTAATATTAATTTTTAATATTTCTTATGTACATCTAGCTATTCTCAATTTGTATGATGCGACACAATGACAAATGCATGCACTGCCCGTTAGCTTTTTTTGTTTGGAGGTAGAAGAACAAGTTCTACTTAAGTCCTGATCACGACTTTCGATCTAATAATTTTGATATTTTCACCAATTAAATTAAGATTTGTGGAAGTTTGACTCAAGTATCCATCTTTTCTTTTTTTGTGAATAAAAATTTAAGATGAGAAGATGATGCCTCGATCGAAAACGAGAAGACCTTCAAATAGTTATCTTTAAACAAAGAGACATAACTTGGTCTTGATGAGCTTTCACAACCAAACTAAATTAAACTTTTTTTATTAGAAAAAAAAAAAAAAAAAGAGACAAAATCAATTTCACAATTCACAAGCCTTTCAAGAAACAAATTGACAGGTCAGTCGATCGAAAACCATACAAAAACTATTTCGCATAACCATTCGCTAGTTTAGTGCCCAAGTTATTTTTTCTTGGCAAATCAGCATTTCATAAAATTTAATAATGAATGAGATGGATACTTTTTGTTATGCATCCTAGAAATTGCACCCGTCTGAATTTACTCATCATAATACAAGAAAAAAATAACGTGTGATTTTAAAAAAAAATAACGTGAATTAAAAAGTGAGTGGGGGAATAAAAAATAGGTATCTTTCTTGGTTACGTGAACTTGAGGTGTCGTGTGCTTGTTTTTGTTATTACTATTAGGATTAGGATATATTGACGTGAGTATTTGTATACAATTTTTTGGTGTATTATCCTTTTCAAGTATAGGTTTAGCATATATGATTGTCTTCTTCAACCTTTTATAGAAAAAAGGAAGAGAGTAGTTACCTGTAACGTTGAGATTAAATGACAACAATTTAGTAAGGTGGTTTTCAAAGATATCAATCAATACGACAAACAACTACTGCGCTCATTCAAAATAAACGGATCACCGTTCATTCACTTCGGGTCTAGAAACCGATTTTGGAAGGATATCAAAACAACTATTTTAGCCACATTGATAAAAACAAGTCCGTTCCAAATCAACACTACAGATTAATCTTAGAATCTACAAAAAAAAAAACCTTATTCCATGCATCTACGCAGGTTATAGTAGACATAGTTAGTCTAATAACAAAAATATTTTGAAAATTTTATGTTCTAATGTGTACATCCGGATATTACATGTATATGGAAGGGGCGCCAAAGTAAGCTGGCCGTGTGTACAATATACTAATCAAACTATCAGTGCACTTACTGATCACAATTACAAAAGAAGAAGAAAAAAAAAAGTATACTGATCTCACATAATTCATAAAATAATGTATGCAGCTTCACAATTCTTATACTGTACACTGTAGGCCTTAACCATCGTTCATCTCCTACAAGAGTGGGCAAAAGAAAGAAATTGTATCTTTTAGAAACAAAATGATTCTAGTAACTTCCCTTTCACAAATCATTAGCAATTACATATCGAGAAAAATCAACAGAACATATTTATTTGTTGTAATTTATAAAAAGAAAAACAAACACATTATTGATTATTGCTGAAATTTATCCGAGTTCCACTTAAATAAGATGGTGCTCCTATCCAATATGAAGTTGATAAAAACTTCCAATTAAGAGGGTCTATATTACGGGAGAGAGTGATGCAAACAGAATTCTTTTTTCTTTTGTTTGTCTGATCCAGTTATTGTCAGGAGTAGATCTCATGTTTCGATGGCTGTACATAAAATTCAATCAATAAATAGTATGGTAGTGAGTGTGTAGATAACGTTTCTATTTTCAGCTACGGTATGCAGTGAACATGATATTTTACCTGTTTAATTCAAACAAGCTGCACTACAGCAATAACCCTTAGGGCCCCATTTTGTAGAAGATCAGCAAGCTCATCAAATAGCAGAGCAGTTCGCCAACCCCATCCTTTAGGAGCTTTAGGTAGAAGAGTGCCTGTTTGTTTAAAGCTTCCAAACACCAACATTTCCCTCTTGGATGGGCAAGTCAACTGAACGTGTAAGGCAGAACAAACCCAAAATCATTAATGAAAATGATAGAATATCATCCACATAGTAATCGATAGCGGATAGCGGCGCGTAGCGGCCGACCCCAAAAATGCTATAGCGGGATAGCGCATAGCGCTATGACCACTATTTGATAACTTTTTTGACAAAGTACATGAATAATACTATAAATTATAAACAAACATATATCTAATATAACATTCAAATCTCATGAAACATTCATAAATCATACAAAACACCCAAATCTTATGAAAGCTTTTACTCATGAATCATTCATAAATCATACAAAACACCCAAATCTTATGAAAGCTTTCTAGTCTCCAACATAATATCAAAAGTCTTAATCAAAATTCAAACTATTGAAGCAGTAATTCATTATAGTTGTTACCTGATACCGTGCAGTCACCTTTTCACGCGAGTCAACATACATATGTACCTGATAACAAATTTCAAAGATATACAATGATGTAAGGTCTAACATCTAATTTAAGATTTACAATGAAAGTTATTAGCAATCAGCTCGCAAGTATATATGTCAGGTCATGTAATAAATCTATAAAAGGGACAAAAAAAAGGTTGCTTGCGTGGTAGTAAGGCCGTTACTATTTTACTAGTACTAAAATATACTTTTCAAACTTCAAAGCACAAATATAATACCCAACTTGGGCCCAAATAATTGAAATATATGAAAAGCAGTCCCGCTAACCTTCCTGTGCACATCAGTTATCTCTGCCTTCCGACGGTGAAGAAACAGTCCTGCATTATCATTCAAACCATTTACTATTAATACTACTGCTGATATTCATTCAAATCCCAAAGATGATAATTTTGATGTAATAAAATGTTACCAAGGGTGCGCCGTCCCTGGGGGTCTTCATCATTAAAAGCCTGGATACTGACCTGAAGATTCAAACAAATAAAATATTTTCAAACCAAGACACTCAAGATCGTCTTAGATGAATATAATGAGCAACTGATGTACATGTTACCTTCCACAAAGAACCAGCATAGAAAACTTCTGGAGAATGCTTGACCTGGCCATCACCAAGCCTGTGCACTTCCTCAAAACTTA
>Ga0099826_10001120_pt1 | contig 15313 bp, 13 predicted proteins | sample Mtrugardesep15_FD_76830 | JGI IMG/M metagenome (GOLD analysis project Ga0099826, IMG submission 76830) | Root nodule microbial communities of legume samples collected from California, USA - M. trunc garden sep15 | ecosystem: Host-associated > Plants > Roots > Nodule | place: USA: California... | reverse complement strand
CAAGTGTTAATTCATTAGGTTTATACATGCAAATTTTAATTGATCTTTGTGATGAGAACATTCTCAACATCATAAAAAGTTCAAGAACAAATGATGTGTTTCTTTTAAAAATCTTTCAAAAATAAATCCTAAATTAGGATCCATTTAAATACATGTTTGGAGAATGAAATTTTCATAATCCATATTAACATATTTGCAAAAACCATTTTCAAAATATATCACTTAAGAATCAAGAAATAAATATGTTAATGAATAAGAATGAATGTAAAATTAGGGAATATTATTCAGAAATTTCATATTAATTAATTCTAAAATAACTCATAATTCCATAGGGAATTTAAGATTATAATTAACCATCAATAAACAAGAATTTTCGGTTGGTTTCAAGGTTTGCATCTATTTTTAGATTAGAATTTCATATCGTTGTTTCTGAGTGTTTATTTACTAAGTAAACAGTATTTTCTCCGCTCTCAAATATAAGCAACTTTTCACTTTTTAAGTTTATTCAATTATTGAATGAATCTAAAAAGTGAAAAGTAGTTTACATTTGAGACCGAAGGGAGTAATACTTTTGGGCTTTCTATAATGGTCTTGGCCTCACTTCCTTGGGATCATTAGAAAGCAGCTGATCCAATTTCAGCAAGTGGATTCGGAGCATCTCCCTGCTGCTATAGGAAATTGGAACGGGTCAGAAATATAATATAGTTACCGGCTGTCTGTCAATTCAATAAATCAATTTAAAACTCAACAACCACCATCATGTCATTATCCATGAGTTAAATGTATTTTCTTAAGAGCTTGTATAAGCTATCTTTTGGACATTTAAAAGGAGAACAAAGTTGTATATGGGAAGCATGATCTATATATACGAGCTTGTTTAAGCCTGCTTCAAATTTTAAGTGTCTTCTCTTCTAACTAATAAAGATGGGAAGAACTCCTTGTTGTTCAAAAGTTGGGTTGCATAGAGGTCCATGGACTTCTCGTGAAGATGCATTGCTCACCAAATATATTCAAGCTCATGGAGAAGGCCAATGGAGATCACTTCCGAAAAGAGCTGGTAATTTAATTTCTTTATTTATTCATTATCTTCTAATTTTATCAATTACAATCACAAACATACACTACTCGGATTAGTGTGTCATATGTCTTACACTAATATCTATGATTATACTGAATTATATTGTTTTCTCAAATTATTATTAGTGTCGATGTGTATGTGTTGTGTCCGATATCCATGTATGTGTCCATGCTTCATTACATCACATTTTTTAGACAAACAAATATTAGTATACCAGTCGTTAGTTGATATTTTCTCCGTCACTAATGTTTGAACCTAGATCTCCTTTATCTCTTGTAACACTTACCAACCTTACGTGAAAAAATGGGTTGGTGATTGATGCAGGGCTTCTTAGATGTGGAAAAAGTTGCAGACTAAGATGGATGAACTATCTAAGACCAGATATAAAGAGAGGAAACATAACTCCAGAAGAAGATGATCTTATTATCAGAATGCATTCACTTATTGGTAATAGATGGTCCCTTATTGCGGGAAGATTACCAGGACGTACAGATAATGAGATAAAGAACTACTGGAACACACATCTCATTAAAAAGCTCAAAAATCAAGAACAGCAAGAGAAGAAGAAAAAGAAGCAGAAGAAAAATGACAAGAACAAAGTCATAACCAAAGTACCAGAAGATTCAGAGAAGAAGACCTTAGTTTATCTACCAAAGCCTATAAGGGTCAAGAAGACTTTATTATCATCAATAATACCAAGAACTGATAGTACCTTGAACTTGGAATACAACTCAGTAACAACAAGCCAAGAGGAAGAGCAAAGAGCAGAAACAAAAGAGAGAGACAATGATGGGTTTGGATTGTTCTTTGAGGAACAGTACCATGCAGACTTGGTCAACAATGATGACATGGAATGCCAATCTGGTTTTCTTGAGAAGATGTATGAAGAGTACTTGCAGCTATTGAAGAATGAAGAAAATCATGAAAAAATACTAGATTCTTTTGCTGAGTCCTTATTAGCGTGAGAAACAATAAACCAATAATATTCGGCTTAGCATTTTTCTTTGTACAATTTTTTTTCAAGGGTTTTTGGTACAATTCTGGTTAGTAGGCAAATTCTACGGCACACCCAAATTATTTGAGTGTATGGTATATTAAATGTTTAAATTAATAGTTAAATGAGTTGTTTTTTTTAAGAAAAATATAATTTTTTATCATTTATCATTATAATAACTAATCTTATTTACTAAAAGCGACAACGAAATAAAATTGATTTTATTTTTATTTTTATTTTTATCACTCATAGTAGATAACATTGTTTATTTTCTATGATAATATGTAAAAAAATTACTATGATTCTTATAAACAATGAAATGATGTTTTTTTTTATGAAATGATATTTTATAAAACATAAATACCGGCAAAGAGTTTTTTATTTCATCAAAATGATCGTTAATTTATAGATAAAAAAAGCAAAAATACCGGTACACCTTAATTTATAAATGTACCGTAGAAGTTCCCAAATAATTATACTACCTCCGTTGGAACTCCAAAATATAAGATTACATTATCTAAATTACAGAGATTAAAAAAAATTGATAGGTTATGTTAAATTTATCCAAAAAAATTTTAAAGTCTTAAATAAAAGGCTAAAGAAAATTCTCAAAAATGTATTATATAACGGAATGGAGATAATAGATTGCTACGATAAGATTGTATTAATATGCTCTTTCACTTTGTCGATATACCTGTTAACAAAAAAAAAATTGTCAATATATCAAAATTGTTTTTTTAGAGGTATCAAAATAGTCCATGTAACCGCATAACTTTAATAAAAAAAAATTACATGTCTATTGTAAGTTGTAAGTACCATAATGATTGCTCAAAAAAAAAAAAAGTACCGTAATGACATTAAATTGGCAGTAACCAAGATAAATTTGAATGACTACATGGATTAAATACGGTCTTTAAAAAAAAAAACATCTATTGTGGTGGTTGGGGTTTGAATCCCGAACCTTACATATACTTTCTCCGTTCATTTTTAACTGTCTTTTTAGAAAATTAACATCAAAATAACGATGTGTATTTTTGCACATTTTCTTCATATTATACCCTATTTTAATCCATCAATAAATTCCTATTTTTTTCACACATTTTATCTTTTTAATAAATTTAATATAATATCTTCCTCTCGTAACAAATAATTGTCAGTTATTATCTTTTTCTCTACTAAATTCCTATTTTTTTGCGTGCTCCCTCTCTCATAACAAACAATTTTCAATTTCCTAAATATTATGCACATCTTTTTAATAATTTTAATTCAATATAAAAATTATATTGATGAAACTTCTTCTTCATTGTGTTATCTTGTTCTTGTTCTTGTATCTTTTCAAATGAGTATTCAACTATTGCTCCCTTTTTACCTTTCATGAGTTTTCCACTTTTTTTTTCTTTTGAACATTCATAGAGTGTTTTATTTTTCTTCTCTCAAACATGTTCTTTTACTTTGTGTTTGAAATTTTTAACAATTGCTACTCTTTTTATTTATAGAATTTTAATTATTCTTGAAACCATTGTTTGCAACGAAATTTTGTTTAAATTTGAAGATAACAGAAAATAAATTGTTTAAGAAAACAATCTTTAGTTTTCCAAATAGATAGCATTAATTAGTTTTATTGAAAAAGACTAGAGTAATTAAAAAAAGATAAAATTGACAAATCATACATTTAAAATACTAAAAAGACAGTTAAATAGGAACGAAACAATTCACCTTACAAAGACAGTTAAAATAAAAGAATGGAGAGAATATTATACACTGTCTTTACCAACTAACCTATATTTAGGGCGATTAAAAAAACATCTAAACTCAGGATGTATCCGTGAAGTGCTAAAAATACTATTCAATTTTGCAAAATCCCGAAATACAACAACAAACAACCTAAATCATATGCCCCCACAAACTCCAAAATGACTAAAATCAAATCAAGTTGGTAATATTGACCGAGCATTAATTTGTGTGACTAAGTCTTTGTTTTAGAGTACCGTGGAGAGGAAAGAGGAGAAGAGGGAAAAGTTTTCGGGTGAGAAATATATATAAAAAAAAAAAAATCATATTTTTTAAAATAATATATTTTTATAGAATGATAAATTAATGGTTGTGATTAAAATATGAGTAAATACTTCTATTTTAAAAGATGTTTGAATTACACTATCCTCCTCTCTTATTCAAACTATCTTAGAAAACATTTCTCTTATATCTCATGCAAAAAGCTTGAATGGCAATCCCCTCACCTCTTATATTAAAACTTATACTTTAATTCTTTAATAGTTTTTTATTTCTAATAATCTAGGAAAAATATCATGCAAGAAGCTTGAATAGCAATCTCCTCACCTCTCGTGTTAAAATTCATACTTTAATCCTTTAATAACTTTTTTTTAGGAACTTTAATAAATTCTTTTTTATTTCTTATAATCTAACATACTTCAAAGAAAAATTGTATCGCAAGTTCATATTAATATTATCAAAGTTCAAATGCATATTTTGCACTTTTTTTATTCACAATTTCATTAACATATAGTTTTAAATCCTATTATAAAATATAAAATAACACAAAATAAAATTAAAATATGTGAAAAATTACTCAAGTCGATAAAATATGGTTGATTAAAAGTGAATTTTATACTTTAAATTATAAAATTAATAACAAAATATTTAAATTTTAATTATTATTGACATTCAAATCATAAAAAAAATATATATTTTTCTTCATTTGTGGTTAAAAATTTGTATAAATCGTAAAAATATTTATCTATGTTAAAATAGATTAAATTGTAGGACATATTTAATTATTAAGAAGTATAAGTTTTACTTTTGAAAAGAAAGAAATGTATATTTTAAAAATGAGAGGAAAGCCCCTCGAATTTGCTAAATCGGAGATACACACGTCAGTGTAAAATGGCTTTTTACACGACGATCTAAGAATAATTTTCTATTTTTTTTGTCAAGAAGCTGTGGGTAGTTTTTTTTTTATATAAAAGAATAAACTTAAGGCCAATTCCGTATGTGAACGACAAAAAAGTTCTGGATTCTTTTGTAAGGAAAAAGGTCATTTGGATTCTAATTTCTAACTTCGAAGTTGTAATAGCATATCAGTTGAATACTATATTTCAAAGAGCATGTTTATGGTCAATATCCACTTCCTCTCATTTTTCTAATCTTTTTCAACTCACTTGATAATAAGTTTGGTCTGTCGTTTGTTAAAAGTCAATCGCAATTCGCAATTTGTTTTAGCAAGAAAATAGTTTAATGATGCCGTGCTAGACAATCTTCTTTTATCTATTGAAAAGAGGAGGATATTAACTCCTTTTTAATGAGACCAGCAGATCAGAGTATTCCGAAATCGTTAAATTTCTCTTATTATCAATAAAATCATCAAAAACATACCTCTTTCAGCACATTTTTAGATTGAAATTTTTTTTTTAAAATTACTTTTAATTTTAAATACAAATAGTCAATTATAAAATAACACGTGAATTAATAATCAATGTCACTCATCGTCACTATTAACCTTTTTTTACCACAGATCAAACTCACGAAAAGTTTAAAAATTATATTTATTTTTTATGTCTCTTCTCATGAATTCAAACCGATCCAAAATTCATCATGGTATCCTCTGATCACATCTCATCACCTCTACAAAATTAGAAAGTTCCAAGGCTCAAGAACTTGATTAATACTTCTGAAGCACCAATGAATGGAATATCTTTAAGGTCCATTTCATGAATTGAATATCTTTCTGTTTTATCCTTCGAGCAATTTACTTTCCGTCAACATTACAATTCAAGCTTTTTTTTGTTAGAACTTAAAAGAATGAATGAATTAGAATTTGAGAAAATCAAAGGTGAACAATAATCACCTATGCAAAAAAAATATCTAAAGTTTATGTTTTTTCCTACTTTATTTCTCACGAGTCTATGAGTGTTTTTTATTTTTATTTTAAACAAAAATAATAGTCGATGAGAATTGGACTATAAATCCTCTAAAAAAAAGATTAGTAACAAACGTGAGCAAAAATTAATATTAAAGATTGGACTTTAAATCCTCTAATAAAAGATTAGTAACAAACGTGAGTAAAAAATAATGTTAAAGATTGAACTTTAAATCCTCTAATAAAAAATTAGTAACAAACGTGAGCAAAAAATAATGTTAAAATTAGACTTTAAATCCTCTAATAAAAGATTAGTAACAAACGTGAGAAAAAAATATTAACAAATATGAACAAAAAATAATGTTAAAAATTAGACTTTAAATCTTCTGATAAAAATATTAGTAAAAAAAGTGAGCAAAATATTAGGATTCAAAATCTTTTAGAAAAAGATTTGTTAGCACCATATTAAAAATATTAATAAGTAGGGTTCTCACAGTTCATAATTCGTTCCTGTATTGTTTAGTTTTTCTCAACTTCTCTCAGCCTTCTGCATCAGAATTCATAATTAATCTGTAAGTTTTTCTCAACTTTTTCAATAATAAAGATTGTTGTTCGTGTCACTAAAAAAAACAACAAACATTTATATTTTTACTTTCAATCAAAACCAAAATTTCATAAAAAAAAATACCGTTCATAATTTTAAAAAGTTAGCGCAATAAAAATAGCGAAAAGACGAACACGGAGTGCCCGTCTCTTTGCTAATAAATATAAGGGGAAATGCTAACGAATATCTTTAGAACATTTCTTTAAACACCTAAAATAATAAGGTTTTATTAAAATTTGTGTTTTTATTATATTGGAAATTGAAATCTCCAACTTTTTAAAGAATAATTTCTTTATTAATATTCCTTAACGAATGTCCTCTAACACTTGTTATCAAGACCTCAATAACAATAACCTAAAAAAATCGTAATTGTACACCCTTTAACGTGCATAACTCCTCTAAATGTGATAATAAATAATACACGAGACTTTGATTCATCCAAAAACTTTTTTTTTGGGGGGAAAAAACTTTTTTTAATATAATATTAATAATCGGCATAACCAATATATGTCTACTATCACTAAGAATGGAAAAAACGATGAAATAATCATCAACCATGTGAAACTAAATAACAAGAGAGCACACTCTAAACTGACAAAAAAAAAAACTAAAACCACTCACAAAAATTAACAAAATAACTGATTTCTTAACAGAAATAACGTACTAGTTTTTCAATCAAATAAAAAAAAAAACTTTTGTCGAAAACACTTTCTCCAACTTCTGTGTGTGGTAGCTCTACGTTTTTTCTCACTATTTCACTCATGTGACTCCAATTTCTTCATGCCACTCTTCTTAATAGCCCAGACACTTTTTCGTCTGCGTCAGTGTGCGGATATTCTATATGAAAATCCAGATTCGAAGCCAGGTCATCATATTTTTCTTCTCGGTATTTTACAATTTCTTTCAATTGGAAGAGCAAGTCCTTCATTGGTGTACATCTTAAAAGGTTTTCTTACTTAAGTGGTTTTTCTCTAAGCAACAAGTTCAACATTTGACTGCATCTTTTCACTTTGACAATTTCCAAGGTAATCATCATGCGTTGGATCATCACCTTTAACTTTATCAATATTTTTCAATAACTAATCTTCTATGATCTCAATATCTTAACAATCGATGATTTTCTTCATGACGGATATTATGAAGTTGCATGATATAAGTTGGGTGAACTATACCTGCAACCACATATAAAGAGAGGAAACACAACAGCATGCTGGAAAAAAAATGCTCAACAATGAAGGAAAATAACTCATAATGACGTGAGTCAAATAGTTAACAACTCACCCAAAAAAATGTGATGGACTTAAGGTCCCTAAAACAAATGTGTTAAGGTAGAAAGGAGGTGTGTCAATTTGATAATAAAAAAAGAGAAATTAGTGTTTAGTGTAAAATGTAAATAAAACAAGTGTGCGACCACTATGAAGTAAAAATCTAATACATTTTTTGAAGCCATTTGTTTAATATAGAATTATGTCCACTTGTTATTTAGGAGAATCTTTTGCAATCTTGTATAAGGCCGTTTATCACAAAATTGGATGCACTACTATCAAGTCTACCTGTTGTCTTCTGTCACAAAATATGTCTACTTGTTGTCATGCGCCATTTATTTATTTTTTAAATTTGTTATGATTAATTTTCTATAATAAGAAAATCTCAGAATCCCATCGGCCCCTGGTTTGAAAAATATATCCTTTAAGAATTATTTCGGGTTTGAGTCATGAGGACTAAAAAAGTGGTTGAGATTGTGAGACACGATCTAACAAAACACGGTTTCTCAGTGCAATTTTTTAGAATGTTATTTTTGAAGGACTTCTGAAAAATTACTACGACATCACCGTTAATAATTTAAGAAAATCACACAACAATTTAGTGTAATTATATGTGTTGGTGTCGGACACGACACGTTTAATTCGAAGAATGTTCGTGCTTCATAGTCGTCAACCTACTCGAGTGAATCCTATTTGATATTTTTTAATTAAAAAAGTAAGGTTACTACATCATCCATGGATGAAGCAGACCGCCCAGAACCTATGACAGGAACTATATTGAAGATTGGCTCACAATTTTTAACTTTCCTCTGACTTATATGAGAAAGTTCAAAAAGTGCATTGCAGAACCTCAAACTCTGCATGAGATGAGAACAGAATTCAAAATGGTTAACAGTCAGAGAAAGATTAGAACCATACAAAACAAAAAGTAGCAATAGAATAAACCCAAAATAACTACTTGACTAGTTGCATATCAATGGAATGATGATCAAACAAGATTAGCTTCTAGGTAGACCAGGAGCAAGGACATAAAGGAATACGGGTTCTAATGTTTTGTACTTTTTGCCTTCATCTGAATCAAATATCTTCATTTGCCTGAGGATTGTTTCCTGTTTCTTCTCGATATCAAGTCTCAAATAAAGAGATGTTTTTAGAACAGTAAATAACAAAACCAATTGCAGATGTCGATATTGAACAGTTATAGATTTTGCCACTGCTTCACTATTTTTTTGTGCATGTTCCAGTTCAACTCGAGGGCCTCCACTGCAAAGATTCATGGTAGGAAGAGCAAGCCCTAGTTGACAAGCCATGTGAGGTATACCCTCATGCAAGATTGCCTGCAAGAACAGAATAGTTACCGAATAGCATTTGTTAACAAAAGTATGAAGTAAGCAAACCCTAAAATAGTGAACTTTCATTGTTCAATTATACTGTTATTGTTTATGTTTTCCTCTTATAATGAGAATACCCCAAGCCCAAGTTACAACGCCCTAACAGTAACAGATTCAAGGATGAAGGAATAAAGTTCAAGTAATTAAAGTGCCATTTTGGGGATTAACCAAAATTAGTTTATACACACTGCAGACATATATATTTTCACTTAAGAGACGTTAACAGCAAAGTTCTACACATTTTGTGAATTGCTTGAGTGAGAGCACTCAAATCCTTGATATTTATATAAAAAAAGAATAAATGCATTTTACATTCACATGCACAATAAAAAATAAAATTCAATTAAACTATTTCCAATGATTTTAAATCTCAAATGGTACATGATACTGTTTGGTCCAATGCCCGAATATTTCGCATTGATTTCAGTAAGCTAAATCCTCCTTCCAGAGATGGGATGCCAAACGGGCACCTCTGTGGTGTTATAAACTTCACATATCTCTCATTTGCCTCAGAGAACTTATTCATGTCATCGATGTAAAGGTGGGTATAGAGTACATTCTCCCAGCCAAAATCAAGCGCTCTTTAAATCTTCCTGCAAGTCTGCTATAAAGAAACAAGAGTGATATGTGTCAAAGAACAAAATAATGTGGAAGAGTATAAGATGCAACTCAAATCTTTAAGAATATAAGAATAATTATTACCATTGCATGAATCTTGCAACCAGCAACATATGGAGAATGTGTTCATGTTATTTGAAAATGAAGGACTGTAAATTGAGCCCAATTTTATGGTTAACTAAAGAACATATGGCAAAAGCAAAAACAAAAAATTCACAGTTAACCACACCAATGTGGTATGAACTTACAATAAAGAGAGGGCAATCAAGAGTCACTGTTTCATATCCTTCACCGCACACATTGATTCCATATGACCTGCAAAAAAGAGTTACATGGATGTATAGGGTGAAATGGAAACACCGTAGAATTATACAAAATGATTATAATTATTATCCAAGTACATAAAATTATACTCCACTTCTATTTTAATCTATTTTATAAGGAAAGAGCTATCATTAAAAGTTTAGAAGTCCAACATATAATATGAAAAATAAGTATTTTCTTTCTCTATCAAATTATATATTTATATTATTTTTTCTTTTACAAGCAAACGCAACTCTTTTTATTAATAAGAATATATCAATACAAGTGGGAGCAAAATCAAAACTCTGGTGACTATCCCAAGAATTGGCCGCCCTTACAAAAGTATGAGCAACTGAATTTGTTTGTCGCCTAATAAACTTTACCACAAAGTTTGAATCAATAGACGATTTTTTTTAATGTTACTAATAACGGAACCAAATTCCGATGCAAGTCTAGCTGAACTGTGAATAGCGTTGACTGACTTTGGAATCGCTTTTTTTCTTTTTTATGAACAGAATTGCTTTCAAGAATAACATTTCCAAACCTCTTTGGTGAGCCCACTGCATAACTTCAACAAGACTTGTAGCTTCGTCTTTTTTTATCTGAACCACAGTAAAAACCCAGGAGGTGAATGCTGCGACAAACTGGTCTGCAATGTATGTGAAAAGAACGTCATTTCGATGTTGCACGTGAGCCAATTTTCTGGTCACTTTTTCCACAAATTGCACTGCTGCACCTGCATAATTTCTGCACCAGACATGCTAATGTGTTCGCCACGTGGTGGCTTTTTCCACAAATTGCACTGCTGCACCTGCATAATTTCTGCACGAGACATGCTAATACGTTGGCCACGATTTTGTTTAGCCAAATTCCACTCTTGCCACATCCTAACAGCCGTGTTTATAACCTAATCAGGCCCCTCTTTGATTATATTCCATACCAGGTTGTTCCTATTGCACCAATGCTCCCAAACCAGCATAAAAAAAAATTGCACAACTCTTTGGGGACTCAGTTCCAAATAGATGGCAAAAAACAGGTCCTTAATTGGGTGCACCGTAGCAGCCACCGTATCAACATCATTCAGCAATTCCACCTTATTCAAAACAGCCCTGTTGTAATGACATTCCACCAGAAAATTCCAATCATGCTCATCACCTTCTTCACATAACAGACAGTCCCCTCTACACTATACTCCACGCATGCGAATTTTCCATCTCGTTTAAGACACCCTTGACGTATTCGCCACATAAGATTACGAACTTTTGGGGGAACTTTAATACTCCACAACTGCTTCCAGTCTCCTATTACATAAAATTCCTTACGATTCAAAAAATTCTCCAAATAAACCTTATAGCCTGACTTTACGGCATACTTTCCACTAGAATCCCAATCCCACATAATTTGATCACAGATGACAAGCTGATAGAGTGCCATTTGGACATTTTTATCGGCCACATCAGAAGAAAACAATTTGCTAATGAAGTTACACTATCTTCATTGTAATCTTCCTTATTATGGAAGTTCATTCCTTTTTTTCTTTTTCAATCTATTTGAATCCATGCCATCTCTGTTTCTAAAATAGTCTCCCAACTATATTTATCTTAATTATATTAGCTATTTATTGGTTATTTGAAAGACCAAGTGTTCTTCAAAAAAAAAAACCTCATAAGTCATCATTTCCTCTTACCTATCAACTCACTCTCTCCAGTCAACATTTACTTATAATATGAAGTTACTTGGCTAACGATTTTTACCCTTTCTCAAAGGTCATGAAAGCTTCATAATAGAATATAATGCTTTCTCAGTTTCTTTTGGTTAAGCAGTACTAGATTTCTGCTAAATTTAGTTGGGAGACTATTTTAGAAACAGAGAGAATGAGTGTATTTAAATAGGTGGAAAAGAAAAAAGGAACCAACATGGGTTTTGGGCCGACATTTCATTATTTCAATTATGTCCTTAAATTTTTTTCCTATAATAATGTTTATGGTTGGTGTCATAAAAAAATTTATATTTGTTAAATTGTCGAAGTCAGGGAAATAGATAAACATCCCTACAAAAAAATGGAAATAGATAAGAATGGATTGTTGGGTTTGTTATAATTTGAAAGTCACCAACATTTATATTTATATTTTTAATCAAAATTATTGTTACATAAAAAAGCACCAATAATAATTTAAAAATATTAGCACAGTACAAAGAGCGGAAAGACGACAAAGAAAATAGAGTCCCTAAATCGTTGTCCCTTCTTCATTGTTTTTTCCGCTCAAAACACATAAATCCCCAAAAATGTTTTAAGACCAAACCAAATTCCCAATCTTTCTCTCTTTCTTCTCTTTACAACAATTTATGTGAACAATGTTGTGGATAATGCAGCAGCCATTGTTAGATAACTAATTATTGCTCTAGCTTGTTTACGGTCCTTCCTTTTACACAACACAAAAACTTTTGAATAAAACAAAAGAGATCTACCAACAACTTCAGAGTACCAGAAATAGTAATGAACAACATCAACTCATATCCTTAAAAAAAAACAAAAAAAAAAAAGATCTCCCCACCTAAGAAATGGGTCGAAGATATTTACCAGAACTGTAAACCTTGTCCTAGCTACCACATGTTTTAACCCCACTATTGACTATGCAGTTACCTGAAAAACATAGTAAACCTAATAGTACTGCACCATAACAATACAATACAGCAACAAACACTTCCATGAACTACTAGAGTATCACTTCTCTGGATTGTGTTTAAGGGGCAAATGGTGATATGTTGATTTATAGTTGATAGTTGACCGGTATTTCAGCAAAGAATGGACCAACTCTATCGTTTAGAGGATCTTACTCTTACGCCATTTTCTCCTACATCATTGTCATCTGAATCATGTTTGGCTGACCTCTTCCTTTTTGGTGGAACCTCAGCCTGCTCACGGGAATCATCATTGTTGCCTTCATTTTCCTCACATTCGTCTTCCTCCATTTCATCTTCGTCCATACCATTTTCCAAGGGTTCAAAATCGCTAGATGCTTCCTCCTCCTCAGCAACACGTAGAGGGCAGGCAAGGTACTTTGTTCCAAAATCCTCCTAAAAACAATTTGTGAAAGAAAGAGTCACTCATATGCAAAAACTGAAAAATTGAATTACATATTACAATAGATTGATAGTATAAGTTAAGCAACAAAATTGATACGTAAAACTAAAATTTGTGTTATGCAAGTCGTGTTTTGGACTTCTGATAGCAAAAATTTAACTTTCAAAAGATAAGTAATCTAAACTATGCCAATAAAGGAATGAGCCCACTATATTATACAGTGTACATTCTATGTGAGAAGGTTGAATTTTTCTCTCCAAGTCGGATAATTGTGAGTGCTTAGATTCGCAGTGAGTTTGGCATAATCAGGTTACAGCTGTTATTTTGCTAATCTTAATGCCAATACAAACATGCATTGTTAGCATCAATAGGACAATAAGAACCAATCAGTATGTGGATCGAACTGTAAATGAAGGAGTAATAAAATATCAAACAAATAATGTGTACTATATAACTACACAATTCATCACATATGAGAAAAAGAAACCAATCGAACAAGTAAATGAAGGAATTATAAAAGATCAAACAAGTAATGTGTACTGTATATATAGAACGGCAGCGCTGACGGTGTTCCGTGTTGCGAATCAGAGTATTGTGAAGAGATCACTGGATCGTTACGCTGCTCTTCTAATACCATGTTAAAATTCTGTAAGTTTCTCATAATTACGTTTTGAATCATTACTGGATTTTTCTATTATGATTCTTGTGTCATCATTACAGCAGTGATGAATCTATATATAGACAGGTTGTGATACTGTTCTAACAGGTTGCTAAGCTAAAGCTGACTGACATGTATCAGTCAGTTTGTTAGTTATAACTGTCTAACCATTGGTTACAAGAGTTTGGTAAGGTGAGGGAAGGTCTATAGCAAGCTCTCATGAGCTTGAGCTAGGATAGTTAGACTACTCCTTTAATACAAGCTCTCACATGCATAAATTACAGTGAATCACACAAACAAATCTGTCAATGTTAGAGGTGTCTTAAGACAACTAGTTTAAGTTTTCTGTAAAGATTTCTCTAGAAGCTTCTAAATTATCAGTTAAGTTGTTAGTTACTTTCCTTAAATATGTGTTGAGTGAGTTAGAGATTGTAACTAACTGACTAAGCTATAAATACTGAAGTTTCAAACTGTGTAATTCATTGAAACAATTAATACAATTTCTGTTTTTCTCAATTTCTCTAGATTCAACAGTCAATATTTTGAATTAACATATTACAAATAGTTAACCAGTAAACATTTCGAAACATATTATGCTCGTGTGGCATGCTAGCTCATGTTACAAATGCAGTCAAACACAAATTACCCTACAAATGCAGCCACCCAAGAGTTTATAATACACTATAATTATAAATATCAAGAAAATGGTGAAGGAGAATATTTCAAAACCTCATTCTTGTTTGTGTCATCTTCTTGCTCACGGTCACCAGGGAGTGAAAGCAGAGACTCTGTACACAAGACCCCTTTGGATCCAACTGAATTGTTATAGTTTGAGCGATGCTGTAAGAGCTTTCCTTTGTCATTATACTTCACCAATCCAGTAGCACCATCTGTTCCAATAATGTCACCATTTTTTGCAGAGCATATAGGGGAAAAGTTAGGAACGGAATTATGATTAGTGCGTAGAAGAAGAGTCTTAGTCCAAGATGAATGCAACTTGGAATCTTTCATCAGCCACATTTGATATTGGCAACACTCCTTCGTAGCCCAAAGACTGAGAAATTCTTGAGATACCCACAAACCACTATATGCATGTTGATGGTGAAAATCATATGGAAGAGGTATGTCTAACAGTTTCCTTTCCATCAAATCAAAGGCAACAATGACAAACATCTTTAACTCATAACAATAAGCCAACCAATGAATAGCTCCATTAAAGAGAACCCCTAGTTTACGATGATCATTAGCAGAAACAATATAATAGTAGTGAGCACCATCCATCTCAATTTGTTTCCATGTATTATCTCTCAACGAGAAAAACTCAAAATTTGGTGAAATATAATCTACGGTTGGATCATAGGACAAAGAAACAACGAGGTAATCATCTCTTGACCGGTCATAACCAAAACCATATAGATGATCAAAACGATGTTCGATTAATTT
>Ga0099826_10001119_pt1 | contig 15313 bp, 8 predicted proteins | sample Mtrugardesep15_FD_76830 | JGI IMG/M metagenome (GOLD analysis project Ga0099826, IMG submission 76830) | Root nodule microbial communities of legume samples collected from California, USA - M. trunc garden sep15 | ecosystem: Host-associated > Plants > Roots > Nodule | place: USA: California... | reverse complement strand
CAACCTTCGAAATCACTGAGATATTTTTCATAAACTAATTTCACCGAAGCCAAAATACGAAGGTCCAAACCCAGTTCATCTATCACGGAATCCCACAACCCTTTTCTCGATATCGCATCATACCCACCTTTTTCCTTCACAAGGGAGAACAGTTGATATAAATCAAGCAGTTGACCATCACCGACCATCACCGGCACAGGCCTCGCATTTCCCTTACTACAATTCTCCTTTTGGTAAACCCAAAAAAATTGGGAAAACAAAGATTTTTGTTTACCTTTGACATGATCAGCACTATCAAAACGATCCTCAACAAGACAACCACCGTTTCCATGAAACTCAGTAAAAGTTTCAGCTTCGAGGCGATCCAGGAAAGACCCATTTGCCATGGACTTTTGACTCTTTACTTCTATACCAGATGTGTTTTGAGTTTGATCACAAAAATAAAGGAGGCAAAAAAAAAAACAGCCTTGCTCTTTTGTATATATTGATGGTACAAACACAGAACAACAACTTACAGTGAAAACTGATCAAGATATAACATTTACATATACTGATGAATGAGTAATGTAATAAAAAAAAAGAGTAATGTAACAAATGTACACAAAATCGATAAAAGGGTGCGAAGGATAGCGACCATTTGGTATTTTTATTAGTAGATTCACCTAATGATCAAAAGCTCTAGCCGGTAACTAATACATCACAAAATGGCGGTGACAACAAGGAAATGAAGGGTTTCATGGCAGTGTGAAGAGATAGGTACAATAAAATTACAAGATTGAAGATGAAACCTGAAAATTATCGATAATTGAGTGTGGCAATGATGGTACTAACATGTACTGCTGTTGAATTTCAATGCTGCAAATGAAAAAAAGGAAGCTGAATTAGAGAAATCATTCAAAAGGATGAGAGATACAGCGCGAAAATAAATGACTAAGGTTGAGAGATTATGAGAATAAAACCCTCTTCTCTCAGGGTATTTCTCTTACCTTCATATCATTTCCCCTTCTTTGAACTCCCTACAACAACAAAAAAATTGACATAAAAAACATCAAACATTTGTTGTTGTTCTTTTATAATGCTAAATACTAGGGTTGTTAATTGGGTGGGCCAGGCCCATTTTAGCTCGGTTCGATAAAACCCAGATTGATTAGGTCAAGTCAAACCCACAATAAAGAAAAAAAGGACTTGAATCCACCACTGTGGAGAAACCATACAGTTACACCCTGTAGCTAATCTCGGACATTGATTTGAGATCGGACGGTTAAGATTACAGATTTATTATAAAATCCTCTCATCCAACAATTTTAAACCGGACAGTCGACGTGAAGGTGAGTAACTGTGTCACGCAGTTACTGCACCAAATCCATTTCCTAAATCAAACTTAGGGATGAATTTATAAAATTTATAAAATGACTTATAAATTTATAATTTCCCAAAGGGCCCCCATTAATTTTAATCAAATAATAATGTGTGGATAATGAAACGTGTAATGAACACGTTTTTTTCCTCATACATATGTCATTGTTACATTGTCGATAATATTTTTCAATGATGATAAAGGCTGACCTAGTTCGGTCAGGTATGCCATAATCAAACTTAGGCGAATGTATTGGGTCAAACCTTAAAAGATCATTTTGACATATGAAAGTCTTATATATTTTAAAAGAAAATATAAAAATATAATGAATTATAAGATTTTGTAATTTTAAACTGGATTTTAAAAGATTTAATTCGTAAAGATTTATAAGATATGATTTGAAATGACAGTAAATGATGAAACTTTTTTTATAGGAAGATGCTATTAAGTTAGTACTCATGTTCGTTTCTAGGTCTTCTAAAAACTATGTTTGTTTCTAGGTTTTGAACCCTTGACTTCCTTCTTAAAACCCTTTCGGTGTCCCTTAGAAAACAATAAAAAAAAAAAAAAACTCACATTGCATCAACATAAGAATGGTAAATGTTGTCGACAAAACCAATAGAAGGAGACTTATACGGATAAGCATCGGGTAGCTCCACTCTTATCTTCCATACCCCTTGATAAGGGCAATGAGACCCAATAAAAGTGAATGAAATCAAATAAGAAAAAAACCCACTTAGTTCCACCTTTAAAGTTACAGTTGTATTATTTGAACATCAAAATACACACATTGTATCCAAGAACACCGAATTCAACATCAAAGTTTGATGTCAAAAAATCTATTTTTCTTAAAGTTTACCAGTCATAGATCATCATTCAAACAAAGAATCTAATCTCTAGTAGACATTTCAACTGGCACAGAGCATCAATCATATTCAATGATGAGACATAAAGCTAAAGAGTAAAAATAATTTGAAACAAGGGATGCAAGAAACTTACTGTGTTTAGGTTTATGAAACTGAACAAAGAACTCTTGCATGCCATCATCGATCATCTCCACTTTGTAATCAGTCATCACCTGATTCACAACAACCCAATTACAAAAAGATAAGAAATTTAGAGGGGAAAAAACTCTGTTTGAAATCAGAAACAAAATAAACAAAAAAAATCCATGTTTTTTTTTTGCTACAGACAGCTTCGTCAAGTTCATGTCTCTTCTCTTTCGTTGGTGTTTGTTTTGTGTTTGCTATCTTTGCACATTAGAGTGGGATACCTAGTTAGTTAGTTAGTTCGTTCATCGGACCGAATGAGAAACATAAGGAAATTTTGTGACCAAAGTTTAATGGAATCAAACAAGCATTTTATATCCATTTGTTTCTGCTTTATTTTATTTATTTATTTTTATAAATTTCTTAGTAGCTTAAGACCAAGTGCAATGGTGGTGAATGGTGGTGTTGAAAGCCAAATTCAACACTTGTTCCCTTTGCAATGGAGTATTGAAGTTCGGGAAAAAATGATGTGGAGGAAAGAGGAGTTGAAAGTATTCAACCATGTTGAAATCTGAAAAGTACCTGCCGTAGCCGTCACGTCTTGCGTTTTTATTGTTAGTGGTGTCAAGTCTGTAGCGTTTGTTTTAATAATTGGCGGTGGTGTCAAGTTTGTAGTGTTTGCTTTAATAATTTTCCGTGGCTTTTGGCTTTAATGAATGGGTTATTTTGTTTGAATATACAACTCAATTCGAATATAATTTTTATCTGATAATTAACTATATACAATAACTTATTTCGAATCCGTCAGTGTCCACCACTCAATGTACTTATATACAGGGACTCATAGATACATTGATGTACCAACATCACAAATCTCATTCAAGCTACTTCCAATATCACAAAAAAACTATTAATGGATCCATCAGAATATCATTTTGATATCGCAGCCTACAATCAAAAATGTGAAATTGAAGAAACTTATATCATCAACCGATTTAGAGAGCATCGAAATAAAATATTAGAAGATAGTGCACATCGTAGTAGAAAATATCTCAATAGAGACCATGCAGCGGAAAACTAGAGACTAATTGACGACTACTTTGCCAATGAGCCTACATATGACGATGCAATGTTTCGTCGTCGGTATCGGATGCAAAACACGATCAAAACCAGAGACTCTATAGATCTGACATGCCTTTTTTGGATGTCCGGGAACGTTGAACGATATAAACATTCTAGTACGGTCACTAGTGTTTGATGATGTGGAACAGGGAAAGGCCAAAGGCCACAAGTGTGAATTTCTTTGTGAATCAACGTCCCTATAATATGACATACTATCTAGCTGATGATATCTACCCTTCTTACCCTAACATTTTACCTTGATACGGTTGGCTTTAGTAGAAGTAAGATAAGAACTAGATATGAAGATATGAAGGTAGGGAAGTATCAGATGGGGAAATGACGGTCTCTAAGTTTGAGCTCAACGATAACAAGCTGATTGTTGTTCTCATAAGGGTTCCACACGGTTCATTTCATTACTCAAGCATCTTATATTAAACTTCGTAGTTTTTATAGTAGAAAAATCCTCTTGAAAAGCAAAAATTTGTTCACAATCTTATTACCTACATCTAATGTGCTTCGATAGAGGTCGAATGTGACCAAGAATTAAAACTGAGAAAGTGGAAGAGATATCTTCACAGTTTTTCTTTTATCCAGCAGTGTTCACTCTAGAGGAGATCGTTTCTCATGGCCAAGAACCGGTGATTAGTGGTGAGTTAAAATACGGAGGAAGACTTGATTTGGTCGAGGAAAAACTGGTCGTTGTTGGCAAAGGATAGGGAAAGAAGATCTCAACCACCGTTTGGAAAGTTGAGCTCCATGATAACAAGCTGATAGTTGCTCTCTAGTAAAAAATAATCATGGAAAGCCAAAAATAAATAAATAAATGTTCCAAAATCAAACCTGCCACAAATAAAATTTGTAAATTTAAATTACAAATGTCTAAACATAACCATAAACTTGAAAGCGCTCCAACTAAACAACGAGTTTTACAACACAAATACTGTCCAAAAGAGAAATAAAAAAAAGGTTTTACAGCACTAATGCTTTCCAAAAGGAAAATAAAACAAAGTTTAACAGCACAAATGCTGTCCAAGAGAGGGGAATAAAAGTCTTGCAGCACTAACCATGTCAAACAAAATTAGCAGCTTCTACAAGTTCTTCCTCAAAATGGCTTATCAGTTATCACACTGTCTTGTCTACTCAAAATCAAAGCATTGTGTGTTCTCTGAACACTCAATGAATTCCACAGATGGATAATTGATAGCTTTCATCCCGAAACGATAACCAAACGATCCAAATTCAACTTCCTCATTGTTGCAGTCAATAGTCTTCGGAGTCGCTCGATTCTGATAGCTTCTTAGTTGAATAAGATATACATTGAAGCAATAGCCCACCATGTCTTTTCTGGTCTTCCTTTGAAAGTTGTATATGGATGGATTGTTCCAAAAAGACTTGTTTTGGGAAGGGATTTTTAACCTCATCGCATCCTTAAATCTCTTTTCTTCATCAGCTGTCCATCGAAGTGAAACTTCTTCGCCCATTTTATCAAATCCCCAATGGTAAAATGCAGAACCCAGTTCAAGCTTCAGTTTGGTCCTGTTTGCAGCAATATGAAGTCTGACACAGTCAACAGAACCATGAACATTGCAGCTACACTTTCCTCGTCTTCCTCTCCCAACAAGATCTGTTTCTGTAGTAGGTTTTGAATCATCTTTAACAGGCCATACTCATGTGCCTAACCATTTAGAGTCACTCTCATAAACTACACCAGTCCATTGCGGGACTTCTGCTTGGAAAAGACGACCTACAGAAACAAGCTTTTCACGAGAATCATCCCAAGCTGGCTCAGATTTTTTCTCTTTGGTCACATCTGCTTTGGCAGTTGATTTTTTCTTTTGGATCAAGACATCTGGTTTGACTGAGGTGGGCCTCCTTTCACTACGTCTCAATTGCACTCTACCTTAGTGACCAAGGGGAACAGGATTATTATACATGGCAGGATGCATCTTCACCTTCTGTAAAGCATACAGTTTCGGAAAATTCAACAGATTTTATAAATATCCATAAAAGTGACTAATGGGATAATGTGAATCAATAGAGTGGCAATAAAAAAAACAGAACAAAGATGACCAATGATGTTATTTCAAGTTACTAACCCATTATTCTATATGTACGCTCAAACTACCTAAGACGGGAGACTCTGCTGTCTTTTCTGCAAGGGAGTTACCCCAATTTTTTCTCTAAACCGTGTTTCTAATCCAATCTAGTCTTCTGTAACCACCCATTTATCGCAACAGTCTCATGTTTATAACACTAGGTTTAGTTTTTTTTCTTGTGATCCCTATCCAAAATCGATACACACATCAATCGGTATTGATTGGATTCTTTGATTTGTTTCTAATCGATATACAACTCACATGTATTCTACTGATAACCAGGCTCAATAGTACAGTTACAGTTCTTACTGGAAATTTCATAATGCAACTGATCTTTTTCTCACTTGTTAATAAAGATGAAATTTTCTTTTAATGTTTGACCATGATATCTTTCTTATTGTGAAGTGCATAGGATAGAGCTGTAATTTTGAGAGTGGTCATTTTATAGACTGGGCCAAAGCTATCCAATCTCCCCTATATTATTTTCATTGTATTAACTCTTGTTGACCTATAGCAGTTAGCAAGCTGAGATTTTGGAATTTACATATATTATTTTAGGAAAGAAACCAATAGATTGCGATTATACATTTATTTATTAAATAGGCAGAATTAAGTACATTGTAATGCTAATCATAAATACAATCAAAAGTTAAGTAGATGTGAAAACAATCTGGTTCAGGATATGAATCGACACAAAATATCCAATGTGCAAAATCATGTATAAAATCACTATGTGCATTGAAATTATACCTTTGAAGATTATCCACTGTTTGGTTCTGCGTGCTTTCTCGCCGACAGAACGTCTGTTGCCCTCAGGATCTGAACAAAAAAGTTCTGGCCTCCTTTATACTCCTTCCACTTTGATGGTTCTGGTAATGTTTGAGCAACAGGATCAAACGGATGTATTGCAATAGCCCTCGTCCAGTTTACCATTCCAGATAACGATTCCCGTTTACGTTTCCGAGAATTAAATGCTGCAAATGAAAGAAGTGAGCTGAATATTAGGAAAAATTCAAAAGGATGAAAAATACAGCACGAAAATAAACGACAAAGATTGAGAGATTATGAGAATATAACCTTCCTCTTCTCTAAGGTTACTTCTCTTACCTTCATTTCATTCTCCTTCTTTGAACTCCCTCCCAACAAAAAAAATTTGACCTAAAAAACATCAAACATTAGTTGTTGTTGTCCCATTATAATAGGGTTGTTAATTGGGTGGGCTGGACCCATTTTAGTCCGGCCCAATAAATCCCAAATCGAGAAGGTAAAGTCAAACCTACGATAAAAAAATGGACTTGAATTCACTGCATTTGAGAAACCATGCAGATACACAATGTAGGTAAACTCGACCATTTACTTGAGATCAGACGGTTAAGATTACAGGTTCACTGAATCGTTTACAAATTATCTCATCCATCAATTTTAAATCAGATGGTTAACTTTGTCACGCAGTTACTGCGCTGAATCCATTCCCTAATCAAACTTAGGGGGGATTTATTAGGTCAGATCTTAAAAGATTATTTTGACATATAAAAGTCATATATATTTTAGAAGACTATAAAAATATAATGCATTGTAATTTTAAAATTGAATTTAAAAGACTATATTAAAAGTTACAAAAGTAAATGAAACTATAATAATAAAATAATGTGTGGATTGAGAAAAGTATAATCAACACAATTTTTTCCTTATATATATACTAGTCATTGTTATATTGTCGATAATATTTTTCAATTATGATAAAGTTTGACCTAGTGCCAATGAAGATTGGCTCAGTTGGTAAAGAATTGACACATCCGCAAGGTTGTCAGTTCAACTCCCACCGCCAATGTGAGGACCTCTTTGGGTGGTGATCTGCAAACACCTTAGTTAGCGAGTGAGCCCCCGGAGCTCTAACTCTCTTAAACTTTTTTCTCATAAAAAAATAAATACAAATAAAGTCTGACCTGGTTAGGTCAGGTATGCAATAATCAAACTTAGGCGAATGTATTGGGTCAAATCTTGAAAGATGATTTTGACATGAAAACCGTGTATATTTTAAAAGACAATATAAAAATATAACGACTTGTAAGATTTTGTAATTTTAACCTGGACTTTAAAAGATCTAACTCGTAAAAGTTTAAAAGATTTAAAATGACAATAAACAAGGAATCATTTTTTTGATAGGAAAATGTTATTAAGGTAGTAGTCATGTTTGTTTCCAGGGTTTGAAGCTTGAACTTCCTTCTTAAAAATATTTTGGTATCCCTTGGAATTCAATGAAAAACTCACATTTCATCAACATTAGGATGGTAAATTTTGTTGACAAAACCAATAGAAGGAGACTTATAAGGACAAGCATCAGGTAGCTCCACTCTCATCTTCCATACACCTTCTTGATAAGGACCTGCAATGAGTCCTAATAAAAGTGAGTGATAACAAAGAGAAGAAGAAAAACCCATTTCAGTTCCCCCTCTAAAGTCACAGTTGTGTTATTTGAGCATCAAAATACAAACACCGTATGCGACGCTTTATATGCTCAATCCTATCTCTCTCTCTTTTAACTTTTACCTTCTGCAACTTACGTACATTTCATAAATAAACACAAAAAATGAAAGGAGACATCAAAATGAGCAAACAAGTAAGCTACACAATTACAAGACATAATCCAAACAGACAACATCACACATTTAATTCAGACATATACAATCTATAGGACTGAAGGAAGACATTTCAATTGGCACAAGGAAAAAGTTGTATCAATTATAATCAATGATGAGACAAAAGGGGGGAAATTGATAGAAGGGATGCAAGAAACTTACTGTGTTTTGGGCAATGGAATTGAACAAAGAATTCTTGCATGCCATCATTGATCATATCGACTTTGTAATCAATCATCATCCTGATTCACAGCAACCCAATCACAAAAAGATTACAAATTCAGAAAGAAAGAAAAAAAATCAATTTTAGTTTCAGATAGCTTCATCAAATCCATGTCACGGCGTTTACGTTGGGGAAGACATTATCCCTCTTCTCTTCCGTCGGTGTTTGTTTTGTCTTTTGTTTCTATCAATGTCTGTGTTGTTTCCCTTTTAATGAATATTTGTTGTAAAAACGTTGATATGTTTGTTAACCTTGTGACATGACACTAAATACAACGAGAAGGTCTTCTATGGTCGTATACTCACGTAAGATAGAAGAAATTAAAAGAGAATGAAATTAATCACGTTAATAGATGTGATTAAATTAGTTTTGTTTTAATTTTTGTAATTTATATGAGTGTGTCTAAATATGAAGTGTTGGGTTTGTAACTAAGTAAGACTTCCTCAAACACAACATTTCGTCATTCGAACGTGTTATAACATTGTTCAACTTAAAATGATGAATTTTTAGTCATTAAACTAATTGACGATAAAAAAAATCAAGGTTTAGCAAGAATAGATGGAAACAAAATGGGGAAATTTTGAAAACCCTTACAAGACTGTAGATTCTGATTATTGTGCGAAAACAATAATGTAGCTTCCTTATTCGAATGTTAATTAAAGTTGATAGTTATCTTTTACTTCAACCATGTTTAACTTTTATGTTGGTTTTTTTATGCAATTGGTGGAGTTTTTCAATTTTGTTTTGTTTAGGGGTTTATTATTGCATGGTTATGGTCCACCATTTATTTAATGAAGGGTTAAATACACTTTTATCTTCGGTTATTAGAGTGAAGAACATGTCGCTCTTTACACTAATAATCCAAAATTACTTTGTCATCGCGCCCACCACTTGAAATGAAAGACCCATAGTTCTAGTTATGATAATTTAAAGAATTGGAGCGAAAGGAGGCCATGAATTACGAGAACGGGAGCCATGAGTTTTCAATTTGGGAAAGAGTAAGGTAAGGATTTTCAATTTTGAAAACAAAAAAGTGAAGAGATGAAGGGGACAAAGTGATAACATGTTGGAAGTACAAAATGCTGTGCTTAGTGTCATGTCACAAGCTTAACAAACATACACCGTTTTTGTAAGGAATAGTTGTTAAAAGGATAACAAGAGATGAAGAACCAATTTAAAACTTAAAAAACATAAAGGAACAATGCAACATAAATGTAAAACTTACACTTAAATGAATGCAGGATGCATTAGACCTATCTTTTTAACACTACAGAGAGAGAAAGATTATTTTATTATTTTAGTTTTTGTTTTGAAAGAACGGTAAAGTAACCAAACCAAAGATTTGGTCTAGTTTAAATGATTAGTCTTCTACAACGTGGCGAATTAAGATTGAAGTTTTAACTTAGAGATACTCACATTTAATACTAACTGTGTTTCACACTCGATTATTTCTCATCGACGAAACTATTCGAAACAAAAATAGAAAAAATAAGTAATAACATCAACAATATTTTAGAGAGACCTTCTCATGTGGCTGATAGTGTCCCTTTAATTTGCTCATTTCATTGATATGTCCATGGACAATTATTCTTGATCATCCAGACGCTTAGGGATTTGAAGAAGGTTTTGAATTTCAATGTTTATCCATCATCTATTTTACAATGTTTACATTTCTAACAATACCATTCAACGATACTTTAGTCCTTAAAAAAAACAATACTTTAGAAATATTTAATAAATAATTAAAAAAAAACATAATTGAATTTTTTATAAATACATATTTAAGTTTATTTCACGTATTTTTATATCAAAAAGTTTTGGTAAACTAGATCATAGACTTAGAAACGACACTTGGAAAGATACATAGTTCCATCAATCATTGATATGATCCTCTAAATTTTGTTGAAACTTAGGCATTATCTTACATTCATAATTATACATCCAAAACAACATTATACATAGAATGATCAGGATTCAAAGTGGCATAACTAACCTGGAAGTCAAAACACAACAGACAACCTATCAATTTGTTCTACACACATCAACATCAAAGGAGAATTGAGAAGTCACGGTCTCTCTTTATCGATATATTGATCATTTGTTTGAGTTCCATAGACTTGTTTCGACTATAGCTAGTCTCATTTTTGTCCAGATAAACTACATGTTCAAAGATCAAATGATGGGTGGGAAGACTGATGTTAGTCATGATTGATCTTCACGTCCTATGTCATTCCAAAGGAAAGCTTCTTCTCCCACCAGCACTCATAATTCTTAAAAACCTCTTGTCCAAATTAGCTCATCCGGGCATGGGAAAAATCCAATATTATTTTTTCAATTTACTCATCTTGATGGGAGAAAAAAACATTGTTTTTCCATGTTCAGATTGGTAAATTCGAAGAGGTTTTGTATTAATAAAACAATGAGGGGGATGGGTGGAGGGTAAAAGTAACTCTCATTCTAAAGTGTTGAGCTCCTGTGGAGCATTATTTTGAAACTCTTGAGGTGCATTCTTAAAACAATAAGACCAACAAAAAAAACACCCCATAGAAAAGAAAGCAGCTACAGTGACAAAATTGTCAATTCTAAAATATTTTGTTAACTATCAAAATTTTAGACCGAAAACCGCTCAAAACAATCACAGGACAACTAGACCGGTTAAACCCAACTACCTCACCATACAATTTACTGGGTTCCACTCCCGATTGTAGAACATACAAGGAGATGAAGTACCTCTACCAAGGGCCGAATGCCACGATAACACCTTAATGTTCTCTACCACATCTGCCACCAATAGAACCTTTTTATTGAAATAACGGCCGTTTCTTGCCTTCCAAATTGACCACAAAACTACATGCCATATAAGGGACACTCTACACTAAGCTTTTTTACCCTTCCCCTCCCCAACAAGGGTTGAGAAAAAGATAAAAAAAATCCCTGGCTGCTTTATTAGGTACATTCACAATTTTCCTTATTAGGTATATTCACAATTTTCCTTTTATGAGACAGTTGTGACTCGTTTCTCATGGTCATGGAAATACAAAAAACGGGTCAATGGAAAGTTAAACTGAAGATGTTGGTGGTGACTAATGGTAGAAGGTAAGATGCAGTGGGGATTGGAGAAGGGAGGAAATTTAAGTGGGGAAACGACAGTCTGCAAGGTTGAACCTATTGATCAAAAGCAGAAAGTTGCTATCAGGAGGGTTCCACATGGCAATGCCAAAGAGGCAAGACTTCAAATGTGCTAACTCAGTTGGGAAAGAAACACACATTTAGTGTCTGAGAGACCTCAAATAGGATTACCTTCATTGGAGAAAATCTATGGAAAACAACACCAAAAAATGGTAATTTTTTCTGGTATAAAAAACCTCGTGAAGAGAAAAAATTTGTTCTATTTCAAAGTGAAAGACCTGCCACAAATAAAATTTGTAAATTTAATTTACAAGTTACCAACTAAAACCATAAACTTGAAAGTGCTCCGACTGAACGATAGTTTTACAGCACAAATGCTGTCCAAAAGGTGAAGGAAAAAAAAAAGAGTTTTACAGCACTAATGCAGTCCAAAAGGGAAAAAAAGAAGTTTTACAGCGCTACTGCTGTCGAAAAGGGGGAAAAAAAGAAGTCTTGCAGCACTAACTGTGCACCCTCCACGGAGCACCCAATAAACTGCCATTTTAACAACATAATCATGTCAAACAAAATTAACAGCAGCTTCTACAAGTTCTAGTCAAGATTTAGAACATCTCCATAGTGGCTTTCCAAGTTCCAACACATCAACCACTCCTCTTCTAGCTGGCTCTTTCTTCTATCTCCGTCTATGTTACACCAAAATTTCCTAGTGATAGGGATGCATTCCTGAGTAAGGAGAAAGTAGAAAGAGAATTGTATAAAAGTCTGATCCAAGAAGACATTTTTTCAAACCTCAAAATGGCTTATCAAACTTCTTTGTCTACTCAAAGTCGAAGCATTGCTTGTTCTCTGAACACTCCAAGCAATCCATAGATGGATGCTTGATAGCTTCCCTCCCGAAACCATCACCAAAAGATCCAAATTCAACTTCGTCATCATCGCTGTCGACAGTCTTTGGAGTCACTCGATTCTGATAGCTTCTTAGTTGAATAAGATATACATTGAAGTAATAGCTCACCATGTCTTTTCTTGTCTTGTTTCGGAAGTATCTGGATGGATTGTTCCAAAAAGACTTGTTCTGGGAGGGGAACTTTAACCTCATTGCATCCTTAAATCTCTTTTCTTCATCAGCTGTCCAACGAAGTGAAACTTCCTCGCCCATTTTATCAAATCCCCAATAATAAAACACAGAATGCAATTCAAGCTTCAGCTTCATCCTGTTCTCGGCAATATGGAATCTGACACAGTCAACAGAACCTTGAACATTGCAGCTACACTTTCCTTGTCTTCCTCTCCCAACAAGATCTGGTTCGGTAGTAGGTTTTGAATCATCTTTAACAGGCCATACTTGTGTGCCTAGCCATTTAGAGTCACTCTCAGAAACTACACCAGTCCATTCCGGAACTTCCGCTTGGAAAAGGTGACCTACGGAAACAAGCTTTTCACGAAAATTATCATCCATAAATGGCTCAAATTTTCTCTTTTCACTAACATCTGGGTTGGCAGTTGATTTTTTCTTCTCAGTTGCATCTGGTTTGGCTTTCTTTTCAGTGACGACGTCTGGTTTGGCATTTGTTTTCTCCAGAGGACATATTTCTGACTCCATATTGACTGAACCATGCAATTTATTTCCCTTACCAGAACATGAATTGCAGCAAAGGCAGCGAGATTTAACAGAGACAGGAAGCCTTTCGCTGTATCTCAGTTTCACTGTACCTTGGTGACCAAGAGCAACATGATCCTCATACATGGCAGGATGCATCTTCACCTTCTGCAAAGCATACGTATGCAGAAAATTCAGTAGATTTTTACCACATAGCACTTGATAAATAAAATTTCATCTTTTAGACATTGTCTACTAAAAAAGCCTTTCTCAATGTTTTGATATCAAAGTAATAAATATTAGTGATTCAATGAAGAACCTATTGTGGATGTCTAGGGAATTACAAGGACTAAATACAGTTTGACCCAGTGCATATCAGAATGGTCACTCGCTTTTCCTGTGCTTTATACAAATCCATAAAAGTGACTAATGGAATTAAATTGAGTTAATAGTGCAGCAAAAAAAATAGTTATAGTATAAGTCATCAAGCAACTTGGCATGACTCTATGTGAGGAAAATCATTTTGTATTCTTCTACCACTCTTCCCCTAGACGTTGCATTTACTAGACTGGTATAGCAGATGACAACGACATTATCATCACAGGCAATGATAGGGCTACGATCCAGAATTTTAAGTTGCCTATGCTGCACCACTTTGAAACAACAGATTTCACTGTCTCAATAATTTCTAAATATTGAATTACCATCTTTTCCACAAAGCATAGCAAAATTTATTTTCAAAAATACCCTAGAAATGAAAGCATTAGGGAGAAAATTGGGGTAAACATCTATCATGCAGAAAATGGTACAATCTTTCCTTAGGTGGTTTTTTTCATGTGTAGAAAAGACCGGTAAAAGCATTAGTAAGAAGGTTAGACCCATATGGACGGTAATTGAATAGTTAGAGGTAAAGGGAGACCATGGAAAACTTTAACCTAAATTATTAGAAGGATTTAAGTTTAAATAACCTATCATTAGACATTATTAATGATAAGACATTATGCCATTGTTTTCCATGTAGTCAATCATATCATCTGTTTAAAAAAGGGTGGTATTGGTGGGTAGACATGGCATTACGGCACAGCAAGTTCAAGCATTATTACAAAAAATAAATGAGAAAATAACAGTCACGGTCAGTCCAGAAGTTTAGAAAGTAACATAATCAGAGAAGCAAAGGCAAAAAACTTAAAGACAGGTTCAAAAGGAAGTCTGTATCAAGAGTAAAATTAACGACAAGACTTCTACATATATTAAATTTTGTAATTCGTTAAGAAAATAGTATTTTTTATGTGAATGTCAAAAGTTTATCTCTCTCTCTGAAGGGGTGTGTGTGTGTGTGTGTGTGTGTGTGTGTGAATAGTAAATCTTGCAGTTCAAATTTGAGTTACCCAATTCAAGTTTAACATGTTAACAAATAAACAGGTCAACTGCAGTTCAATTTAGGGTTACAAAAGTTAGGTAGAACCTGGACATTACTAATTTATTATTTTCATTTGCCAAATCAGCCCTCATTTTCACTTCAACTTGTACAGGAAAACCCAGACCTTGTGATACAGACTTGATTCTAAGTTATTTAAAGGTAGTATGTGAAATTCCCTTCCATTCCCCTAACTCTAAGTTAAGTTCTAATGCAAAAGGTTCACACCATTGCAGGATTAGGATAGGATCAGAGTATGCAGCTTTACCTTATGAGTGTAAAGGCTACTTCAAAGACTTGATCCCGTGACCACGAGTTAACAAGGGAGCAAACTCACCATTATGTAAAGGCACGCTCACTTTGGAGTAAACTCAATAACATGGTTACCGAATCAAGATTCAAATTGTGAATTCGGAAGACCTATTTCCCAGATTGTGAATTGAATCTGATTATGAATCATCAGATATGTGACCAAACAAAAATATGGTATTTTTAAGTAAAAACAAATGACATAAGCCAAGAAGAAAAAAACAATGGGGAGACAGCGCAAAAACATAGTGTGCTAGAGCTCTTCAATGTGATTCAAACCTGGATTATTTGGAATACGTGATTTCTGTTGATATACAACTCACGTGTATTGTAGGATATTGATGACCAGGCTCAATAGTGCAGTTACAGTTCTGAATGGAAATTTCATAATGCAAATAATCTTTTTCTCACTTGTTGATAAAGATGGATTTT
>Ga0099826_10001118_pt1 | contig 15316 bp, 6 predicted proteins | sample Mtrugardesep15_FD_76830 | JGI IMG/M metagenome (GOLD analysis project Ga0099826, IMG submission 76830) | Root nodule microbial communities of legume samples collected from California, USA - M. trunc garden sep15 | ecosystem: Host-associated > Plants > Roots > Nodule | place: USA: California... | reverse complement strand
TATTCTTATTAAGATATATACGCATAAGTATAATACTGTAATTGTTTGAAACGTACCAAAATAATGATTGAAACATTCAAAATCAATAAATATTAATAATGATAATTTATGGTTTTTGTCAAAAAAAAAAGGTTTGAAGTTTCCTCGGCAGTTAACTGCCGAAGTTTTCCTCGGTAGTTAACTGCAACCGGTTCTATAATTCAGCATTTAACTGTCAAGGGGCATTTTCGTCTTTTACATGTGTTTCTCAGCCAAATCAAATGTGTCAACAACAATTATCTCCCTAGTCATCATGACCTTTTGATTGAATTATATTTCGCAGGTTCGAGTAACTCTTGCATAGACACAACCTTAAATAAATTTTATTTAGGCATACGTACCTAGATGATAAAATTTAAAAGAGAAATAATTTAGTCACATCTCTTGATATTATTTTTCTTTAAAATTTTATTTTTTATATATGTGTATCGAAATAGTTTAAAATTTATTTGAGGTTGTGACAGTGTAAAAGTAATTGTGGTAGATTCTCCTTATCCATCACTTATTGTTATGTTACATTTTGATCTAATAGGATGCAACATCCCTAAGCTTGCTCCAATCACATAAACATTCAAGCTATTAAACACTATTAATCACAAATGCTAGGTTGGTTCACAAACCTTATTCAACCTATCAAAAAAAACTATTTATCACAAACACTATTTATCTATAGGGAAATACTAACAAAAATGGAAATTTTATCTTAAAATTGCGCATTTAAAACATAGAAACAATAAAATGTAAATTTTTTTACATAAAATTTATCAATTATTTATAATTGTGAATATTTAACAAGTGTCCTATTTATTATAATAATAGAAATAGTAAGAGGGTGACTTCCAATTTTAAATCCTAAACAAGTCCCTATTTGTTAGCATGACCATTTATTCATAAAAAGGGTAAGGGATATTAAAAAAAGAGTAATGACGTATGGTGCAAATTGTATCCGCCTAAAAAAAAAAATGAAGTGTAAATGTTTTCCATTATCACCATGATGTCAGCAGCTCCACAAGAATTCCACCACAAGTGTCAAAAGTTTAGGTCAAGTAAAATTTTTAATCAAAACGGTCAACCACCCAAGACAGGCCACTTTCAGGGGCAATATAAAACACTATTAGTATTCTTCTTTGAAATTCAGATAAAGAGAAAAGGGAAAAATGATCTTTTACCTATTAATATTATGAGGTAAGGGCATTTGCCCTTATCTTCCTACTGCAACTTAGGATTAGCATGAGACCAATAGAAATTAAATTCAAAGTACAAGTAAAAATAATGAAACTTTTTATTGGCATCCAAACGAAACAGTTTGAATGTATGAAGTATTCCTTTTTTGTTGTAAAAATTCTCTAGTTTCAGAACATACTTAGGTGTGTTTGGATGGAGAGTTTAGGAGAGAAAAGAAGAAGAGGGTTCACTTTTTATTTTTAAATTACGGACACTATAAAATATCTTTTAAAAAGTTAACATATTAATATGATAAACGATAATATAATACGTCAATAACACTTGATTTATTTTAGAAAAACATGTGATATAGTTTGTAGTTTAAAAAAAAAACTAAACCCTCCCCTCCTAAACCCTCAATCCAAACACACCCTTATAGTAAATACAAGCCAATGTATTTTTTCTAACAAGATTAATTAAGCATCAAATCCCATTTGAGTTAATACGGTTGAACATGCTCAACTTCCATCATTCTAACAAAATTATCGGTTTTTGAGCCAATAAATAAGCATAAAAAAGATTATATTGATCACCAAATGAAGACCACGATAGAATTATTAGGTCTAACAACAGGCCGTAAACAAAACCAGCAGAAATATTGAATATCAAACTATTGCTTTAATCAAAACAAACACTTTCAAATAAAGTTTAACTTGTTAAATATGAATAAAAGAACAAGGTTACTTAACATTTCATAACAAAAAACACCATACTCATCATAGCATAATACTTTCTGGTTTAGCAAATTCATTTCATCCTATGGAAAACCAAGATAAAGGTTAGAAACCTCAACAAATCACAGGTTTGTTGTCAAAGGCCTCTCTATCTTTCAACAAGTTGGGGCAGAATCTCTTTGCAAGAACTTCAACCTGCTCAATGAATGACTTGGCAGCATGCTCCCCAATATGGAGGATCATTTGCTCCCATCGTTTCCTGCACACATCACCAGACCTATGCTCAAGTAGATTGTCCCAGTCTACCTCCTCCATGCAGCAAGCATCCAAAGCATATAAAGCGTTTATCAAGCGGAAGTCATCAGTATCACACCAATCACCACTAGCAACCATTGTAGATGTTAATTGCTCATACCACTTCTTGCAGCAAACTGCACTGTTTCGAGTCTCCAACTTGTGACCAATTGCCTCCCAACAAATATTATCTCGCAACATACCATATTGTGATTTTTTATAAGGCTCTTTAGCCCTCTTATGCAGATCTAGGTTTACTAAGTTAAATAAATTTTGATACTCCTCTTGGGACCAATGTCCTTTTTTTGTTTTGGTATATTTCAATCTGCACCATGCATCTTTTACCTGAAATCGACTTATACCCAAAGCATCAGCTACTGCCCTCCAACTAGCTCCATGTTGCTCATAGGTCTTTTCAATAAATTCAAGCTCTTCACGTGTCCACTTACACCTCCCCTCCTTTTCTAACAAAGCATGAGCACGTTGATACACACTCTCATAAGGCCTCTCAGGTATGCCTTTTGCAATTTCTTTCCAACAGCCGCTAACCTCAGGGTGTAATCTGACATTTAGAACCATATCAAGACCTTTGTCTCCCAAACCATGAGAATCTATATAGTCCAAAACAGCTGCTTTGATCTTCTCATCTTCTTCGGGTGTAAACCTTTTCCCACGCAATAAGCCGTCACAACATAACTTCTCTTCCACTTCATCAGCCCAAGTTACTTGTTTGCGTTTCAATGTTCCATTATGTGCAGAGTCAGGAGTTTCATTATGTGCACGGTTAGGAGACTCGCTTGTAACTGTCTTTGCTTTCTTTTTTTTCTTCATCTTTTTGCCTTGATCATTAACTTCAGTGACAGAGAAACAAGCATCAGCATCACCTTCATTGCTAGGAGTTTCATTATGAGCACAGTTAGGAGACTCACTTGTAACTGTCTTTGCTTTCTTTTTTTTCTTCATCTTTTTGCCTTGATCACTAACTTCAGTGACAACAGAGAAACAAGCATCAGCATCACCTTCATTAATATTAAAATCATTGTTCTCCTTACTTTTCCTTTTGTGATTCGGTTTATTCTTCTTCGTCTTGCCTTGGTCACGATTTCCACCTTCATTGCTTATAATGTCACTACACTCCTTAAGTTTGGCTTCCTCAACTAGTTTCTTCTTCTTCTTCTTCATTTTCTTCATCTTCTTGTCTTGCTCACCCTCTTCACCTCCATTGCTTCTAAAGTCATTACACTCATTAAGTGTGTTTCCTTCAATTAGTTTCTGCTTCTTTTTCGTCTTTTTTCCTTGGTCATCTTCACATTCATTGCTTTTGAACTCACTAGACTCCTTATGTGTGCTTTCTTCACTTGGTTTCTTCTTTTTCTTCATCTTTTTCTCTCGCTCACCATCTTCATCATCATTGCTTCTAAAGTCATTACATTCCTTCAGTGTGTTTTCTTCAATTAGCTTCTTTTTCATCTTCTTTCCTTGGTCATCAGCTTCACATTCATTACTTTTGAACTCGTTATACTCCTTATGTTTGCTTTCCTCACTCAATTCCTTCTTTTTCTTCTTTCCCTGCTCGCCATTATCACCTTCACTGCTTCAAAAATCGTTACACTCCTCAAGTGTGTTTCCTTCAATTAGCTTCCGCTTCTTTTTCATCTTCTTTCCTTGGTCATCATCATCTTCACATTCATTGCTTTTGAACTCATTATACTTCTTATGACTACCTTCTTCACTCAGTTTCTTCTTTTTCTTTTTCTTTTTGCCTTGCTCACCATCTTCGCTTTTATTGCTTTTGATCAAATGTTGATCATCATTACTTTTGATCAGAGGCAGATCAGCTACATTGCTTTCAGATATATATGGATCACCTCCATTGGTTTCACCCTCTTCGTCTTCAGTTCTTTTGTTTTTCTTGCTCGGAGTCTTCATCTTCGTTTTGTGCCCCTCTTCTATAACTGAAAAATAAACCTGTTCATTATAGGACACAGCATGTTTATAATACATTTCTTTAAAATTAACAGAATAATAGCAAAAAATAAAATAATAGAGAAGATAAATATTTCAAAAGTCACTTGAGTTATTATAGATGTCATAAAATGGTATTATTTATTTAATCATTGTGGCATTCCCATATACTAATTGGTATAAAGTTATTAAAAAAATCTGTCAGTGTATATGAAGTGTCCAAGAAAATTGTGTCCAGCATAGCTACTATGTTAAAATCTCGATGCATCATATACTTAAAATTAAAATAATAACATACAGGCTGTAACAAAAAAATAATATAAAAAGTACATTTAAAACAATACCCAATCTGATCACAAGCTTAGAAAAATCACTTTTGATTACTACAAGAGAAATATGCATTGTTTCCAATCTTAGCGAATCATATCAAATACTCCTCAGTACTCACATCACATATCAAATAAAAGTGAAAAGGATCTCAACAAAATGTATGAACAAGTAACCCACTAAACCAAGAGCACCAAGTTGTGATTTCAAATGAATACCAAAAGAGGCTCATTCAGGATAAAACATTTTTTTTTTATTTTTAAAAGAAGGTATCTTATCTTATTCAAAACAGTAGCACAAACGGATCATTAAGTATATCAAAAACATTACACAGTAGTTTGAAACAATAATAATAAAAAAGATGGTTAGTTTGAAACAAAAAGAAAAATGAAAAAATCAGAATGATATTGTCTGATTGTTACAATACCACACTACCCCAAACCCCAACCCCAACCGTATCAAAGGTCATCAAGCTAAACATCAACATGCATATTGAAAAGAAAAAATAATAATCATAAAGAATTTAAAAACCAGAGCAGGCAGAGGAGTCTACGAAGAACACTAAAACAGAACTAATTGAACAGTCGAGTGGATATTGTAATAAACTAACTGAACCAAAAGTAAGAGAAAGTGAAATCTTCCAGCACACCAAACATATGGAAGTCCTTGTGAGCTTAGCTCAATTGGTAAGGACAATGCATAATATATGCAAGGTCCGGGGTTCGAACCCCGGACACCACCAAAAAAAAACATATGGAACATCGTATAGAGCAGGGGGCGGATCCAGACATAATATTTTGGCGTGGCTAAATTATGAAAGAAACTATGAACTAAATTATATTAAAAACAAGAAAATAACATTTTTTGATGCAATACATTTACAACGAAAATCGTCTACCATCCATTTGTTGAAAATGAGCTAAAATAACATCATTGCTAATTGGTTTAAGAACATCTCTTTCTATAAAAGTAACACGACAGTCATTTAACCACTGATTGATGGTTATGTGATTTCTTATATTGCCATATTGGATCAAGCGTTTGAATTAAGATTACTGTTAACAAATGTACTTAATAAACTTTCTATGATAAATACAACATAGATCAGATCATTGGAATAATTCAAGCAACAGGTACAAATCATCTTACAGTACACATTACTTATGTGCATTTTAGGAAAACAAGGAGCAAAGAAAGCTCAGGTAACCCAAAGAAAGGAAAAAAAAACAAATCAGTATTATTTACAAAACTCACTAAGACTCTAGATTGACAGTTTGAAGCAGCTACAAAATGAGAATATTCTAACACCTTAGCAGCCCTGCAACTCACGGTCTATTTTTTATATCTGATGTTCAATTTCTATATAATTAAGTAATTAAGAGAATAAACTAATGTTACTTTCCCTCTAATTAAGCATATAAACATGATGAGGCAAGTCAATTCTTGAAGATGTAAAGCTCTAGAAAGGTTTCAAGTTTAAACCACATAACAACTTTAATCACAAAGATTATTTACTCAACTGAGGCATCAAAAAGATTAACTAGGGAACATGAGCTTGGTTATGTTGATTAACTAAGAGTCTGAGAAGGATGCTGTTAATAGCCATGTTTTTAATTGTGCATCCAATAACAAATGGTGAAACAAACACACTGAATAATAAACACGATAGCATTGTGTTGTACAAGTATTGCAAACAAACACAATGAATAGTAAACTCAATAAAGTAATAAACAAAAAAAACAATCATATATCTTAAGCTAAACACTAAGTTAATAAGTTTAAGGATGAACTAAGTTTGAACCTGAAAAAGATCAAAAGGTGGGTAAAAAATGAGTGAGGTTAGATAAGAACTGAAAATATTTCGACACCAAAAAGATAAAGCCAACAAAACATAACAGAAACATACAAACAAAGAATTTGACATCTCTAAAGTGAGTAGTTAATAAAGTGAGAATATCAAGTGTTCGCATTTTAAACACCCATGATTTGCCATGCGTATGCATATAAACTCAAGATTTGATTCCCTGTTATAGTTTCTCTCAGAAAAAGCCAAATGAAAACACAATATCTCTGAATGTTCACCTTTCCAACCTTAAAGTTTAGAGCAAAATATATATTTTCAAAGGATTTCACAATAGCAGCATCAACCATAATAATGTCAAACAACTTAAAGCACAAAAGGATAGCCACAAAAGCAAACAATTCAACACAACATCGAAACAATAGCATACACCCCAACAGAGGCACAACAGTGATACATTCATGGTCTATCCATCACAACAATTGTAACAGCAGCAATTCTAATCTTTGAAGGATGCAGATAAAACTATAATAGAGTATGAATGGGTTATATCTATATCTCTAATCAGATTGCTAATCAATCAAAACTATTTGTAAAAAAAAACCCAAAAATTCTAATCTTATTGATCTCTAACCCAAAATTAATATTACCGAGTTGAAATTTCACCACCAACATGATTATCCATAACACATAACAAATCAAGATCATTAAGATCAAACCCATCATTATTTCACACAAAAATTAGCAAAAACATTATCAAAAAATAAACTTTCCTATGAACATCAAAATCATCATCAATCAAATATATAGTCTAGAGAGTATAGAGCACAGATTCTTACTCTTTTACACTGATTGATTCTAAGCATTAATGTATTTCAAACACATTTTTCCTTTAAGAAATGAATTGAAACACAAATCTAGTTTTTTTTTAAGAACAGATAATACAGACTCAAACAGATTAAAATCAATGAATCCACTTACTTGAAATTCTCAGCAGCTCATCCGAAACGAGATGATGGTGGAGCAACTGACTGAGGACGGTGGAGGGTGAGAAGGAATGACGGCGGCGATAGATCACTGCTGCGGCGGCGACAAACTCTATATTCTGAAATGACAGAGGCAGAATTGTGAGAATCACGGTGAAAAACTATAGGCGTTTTTTTAAGGGTTTTGCTTTATGGTAGTTTCTAGAATCGGGCCAATCCGTTTCTTGTTGTGTTACATGTTATCAAACCCGGCCTAATCCGGCCTATTTTTTATAACATTTACGGTATAAGAGATGTCTTAGGCAATTAAAACCGGACCTGCCGGTTCAACCGGTTGGACCAGGAACCGGACCTGTCGCCGGTCCGATTAGGCTAGAAAACCGTCCTATATCAGAACCAGAGAACCAGGATATCAACCGGAGAAACGGGGAAACCGGCGGTTCAGAAGATTGAGATGGTCGGACCGGTTAAATTTAAAAGAGACGATAAAATTTGATGTTAAACAGTATAGAATACGATCGCATCAGCCAACTCCACTATCTCCCTTTTAAGACTGAGCCAATAGAATTCTATATCATGGATGACCAACAAAAGTTTACATATGAAAAATAAAATGCAAGAGGTTTCGGAATAGTATTTCTTAAAAAAGAATTAAAAACAATGATCTAGAATATATAAAAATATATGAAAAAGAACCAAACAAACTCGGGCATATCCATTGGGATGTAAGGATTTTTCTTTTTGTTAACGGGGAAGTAAGAAATGAACTACCAATATATGAGCTACTTATGTCAAACTTGTGTCATGTAAAGTAAAAAATCAATTATATTAACAAAATAAATTATTGAACCTATTGACAATATGCCTTTATGTATCTAAAATGTTTGAACAAGTTGAACAGTAAACCAAGAGCATCAAGTTATGATTTCAAATGAATAGCAAAAGGCCGATTCAGGATAAAATATAATTTTTTTGAAAAAGCTAAATTAGCCCACCTAAATTGACACCTGAGAGAATCGAACCTGAGACCTCAAAGAGGAGCATACTCTCATATCCCAAGCCAATACCACTAGGCCAACCCAAATGGGTTTAGGATAAAATATAATTAAAAAAAAGGTATGTTATCTTGTTCAGAACACTAGCACACAAAGGTATCATTCAATATCAAAAACATTACACTGTAATTTGAAACTCTAATAATAAAGAAGATGGTTAGTTTGATGCAGAAAGAAAAATGACAAAATCGGAATGATATTGCCTCCTTGTAGTTACTAGACTACACTACTCAAACCCTGCTCAACTTCAACATGCATATTGAAATTTCTTTTAAATAATTATAAAAAAAATATAAAAAAATAAAACCAGCAAAAGAGTCTCGAAAGAACACTACAACAAAACTAATTGAACAGTCAAGTGAATATTGTAATAAACCAAAAGGATGAGAAAACTAAATGAATACAAGTATTCGCCACAACCAACAAGAAGAGTAACCATTCAAATTGGGGTTTGTAGCGAGAGAAGCACTCGTGTGGTGCATAACAAGAGTAGAGCTATCAAAATGGGCTGTCCAACCTACGTCGGGCTTTCCCAAGCCAAGCCATAGGTTATGTCGGATAAGACTTAAAGCCCCACATTAAAAAAAGGCTCTAAAAAATGTGAATGAATCCGACCCTATGCAGACATATCATCGACATGGAACATAACTGTTGAATTAAAATAATTTTTTCCAATTAATGTTTAAGAAAGAATATTAAAACTCAGGGTCATCCCAATCAAATTGGAAGCCCAACTCTCATAAAAAAAATAGCCCTAAAATTGAACCTAAAATTTTGTCTTTTCATATCTAATACATATTCTATCTAAGCTAAGTGAAAGGAACTAACTAACTCAATCAGTTTTTAAACAAAACATAATTATCAATTCAGTTACCAGTACGTCATTTGGAAATTCGACCAAAAACAATTCTATAGTAAGGATCCAAATTTTCAAACTTAATGATAAGAAACACTGAAACTCGCAAAGAATTTAGCAATTAAAAGAAGGAAGAAAGAAAGATCAATTTTCAAACTAACCTTGGTGGTGTGTGTGGCTGGACAGGGGCGACTCAGCAGCGGTGGTGGAGCAGAATCTGAAATGTGAAATGGCAGAAGCACGAATGTGAAGTTGCCGTGCCTATACGAGAGGCGTTATTTTGAGGGTTTTGCACTTGAAAATTGAAAATTGATTTTCTGACATAGGAAACTTTCTATTGACACAAGTAAACGACGATTTTACCTCCAACGGTAGTTAACAACCGTTAGCCTAAGTATCGGTAGTTAACTGCCGCCGGCTCCTCTGGCTTTGTTGCTTTTTATCGTGATTTTACGCGTTTCGGTCGAAAAATCAAAATAAATTGAAACTTATTCAGAATTTTACGAAACTTTACAGTCCCTCTATATATATTTTTTTAGAGCTATCTGCAAAAAACCAGATCAAAATTCAATTTCTAGGTCGACGTTTTGATGTTTTCGTGTCTTAAATTTTAGACGTGTTAAAAATTCATATTTAATCCGTCCCTTGTCGAAAAATTCAAATTTTTTGTGGGAGATGTTATTTTTTTTTTCTAAACATGAGTGCAAAAAAGCTTGAAAAAGTTCAACCTCTAGGACACTTTTTCGGACTCACACTTGAAAAAAATTGTGATTTTGCATGGTTCGGTCAAAAAATCGAAATGAATCGAGACTTAGTCGAAATGCTACGAAACTTTATAGTCACCTCTATAAAAAATACATATAGATGATGTGCAAAGTTTCGTAACATTCCGAATAAGTGTCGATTTTTTTTATTTTTTCAATTGCGATTTTGCGCATTTCGGTCAAAAAAATTGAGACGTATTCGAAATGTTACGAAACTTTTCACATCATCTATATGTATTTTTATAGAGATGTCTGTAAAGTTTCGTATAATTCTGAATAAGTTTCGATTTATTTTGATTTTTTGACCAAAACGCGTAAAATCATAATAAAAACAGCAAAGTCAGAGGCAGTTAACTGCCTCTGGAGGAGCCAGCGGCAGTTAACTATCGGCACTTAGGCTAACGGTTGTTAACTGCCGTTGGGGATAAAAGCATCATTTACTTGTGTCAATAGGAAGTTTCATATGTCAGAAAAGCAATTTTCTTTGCTCTATGGTAGCTTCTAGATACTGGGCCAGTGTTTCTTATTGGGAAATGACTATTATTACTTTTCTTACCCTATTATCTTTTCACTCATTCTTTTTCTTTTTACAAAAATGTTCATGAGATATCGGATTATATAATCCGACACAGATTAGATGTGTTTGGATTATATAATTTAAAATATGTGGGCAACAATCAGAATCTCTCACATTTCAGCCGCTGTGATTTTCGTTTTTCAAAATAACAAAAAAACAAAGTAAAAAATGGTAAAAACATGTTAAATAAAATTTAAAAATATGAAAATACCGCCAAAAGTTTCTAAAACTCAAATAAAACTAATACTAATTTAAAAAAAAAACTAATGGATTTTTTTTGGATTTTTCTTAGAATATGAAAAAAATTTAAAAAAAATCTAAATGATGAAATTTTGGATTTTGAGGGGCGAAGTCCTATAAAAATTTCTTTTTAGGGGAGTCTTGATCCTTGACTTTTTTTAAATTTTCTGAGAAAGGTTCGAAGTAATCTAATCAAGTAATCCGAAAACTGGTTTTTCGATTGGAAATAACTAAACATGACCTAAAACATAAGGATGATAGTTAGAAATATTAATAAGGTCGTTAAATTGGATATCCATGTTACAAATTTTCTCATAATTTATGTTGATACAGTTCGGATTATATAATCCAAATTGTTTTTCCCTTGTATAAGGGTGTTTAAGGGTGTTCTGGTTATAAAATCTAAATTGATAAAAAAAAACTAATTTTTTTTCACACTAAAACAAAGGGAAAACTCAATTCGGATTATATAATCCGAAAATCTCATGGACATTTTCGTAAAAAAAAAATAGGGCACACGAGATATGGGTTAGATGGAAAATTAATAATGAAAGGAAATTGCTCTGAACCCAACTTTTGGTCCCAGCCACCTTAAAATGACGATTTTACCTTCAACGATAGTTTACTATTGTTTGTGAGTTTCGAGAGTCAGAGAGGGGAGAGCGTTTGAAAAAGAAAGGAGCATGTAGAATAAATAGATAACTTTGAAAGGGAAAGTTTTAGAGGGTTAATTTTTTTTGTAATACATATTCCTCCGTATTTGGAGAACTTAAGAATTGTATCGGACGAGGGTTTCGAAGGATTTTATATGAATTTTTCAAATTCAATAAATATTTTTTTAAAGAAAATTCAAATGATGTTGTTATAATATTTTTAAAATTAAAAATACATTAGTTATAGACATTAATTTATCATTATCTAAAAATATACTATTTCAAAAAAAAAAATGTGAAAGATTTATTCATTCTTCTATATATTTTCCACCTCCCAAAACTTTTAATTCCTTTCAAACTCCTAAACAAAGCCGCAGTGTATGTAAACCGAGGTCATGTATCATACGTAATCATAATTTTTGTATACATTGTAAATAAATTCCGTTTGCAAGCATTATGTGACTTTTGATGATAATAGTTTTTAAAATAAAACAACATACAAGATTTTCAATTAATTTAACAACCGCACATTAAAACCAACTCCGATATGATGTGATGTATACGCAAAATCATTTCATTGGGCATACAAAGATTGAGTTTGCGTATGGTACATGAAATGAATTTGCACTTGCCACTGCCAACCCATAACATAAAAATGTAGAAAATTAAAAAATCACAACTTTTCCTACTCGAGATTGAACTAAGATTCAACGTAATCTCAATATTGAACTCGACGACTCAATTGAGTCGCGATAAAATTGTGAATGATCAAATTAAATATTTACTCTTTAAATTGTCTTTTTATGATAATTGACATATATCAATTTAGTAGTAAAAGTAATTTATTAATATTGTTACGTCCATTCTTTTATTTATAAATTCTCCTTATTTTATGTATATTCTCCTTCAGAATCACTACTAGTATTAATCACTAACATCCTGGGCGTGTCTTTGATTATTAAGAGGTTTGGGACAAGTTCGCATCTCTCTCTAGAATTTTCTCTCTAACCTCTCTCTTCAACAAGTAAACTGCCTTATTTTCTCCCCCAAAATCCAAGTTTTTACTCCTCCGATGTAGCCTGTTTTGGAGGTGGTGCAACGAGATCCTTTCTCCGCACCATCGATCCACCCCTTTCTTTGTCTGAACCCTTTAAATTTAATATATGTTGTTATAATATTTTTAACTTTAAAAATGTATTAGTTACAAACATTGATTTATCATTATTTAAAAATATGCTCTTTTAAAAATATGAAAGGTTTATTCATTTTCCTCCATATTTTTCATCTCCAAAAGCTCTCCTCCTCCAAACTCACAAACAAAACCTTAGTATAGTAAACTAAGTTCATGTATCATATGTAAACTAATGTGCTTTTATCTTTCCAATAAAAAAATTAATGAGATATTTTATTTTCACATTTTAATTGTTTAGAAAAAATTTGTTCTTCTTTTTTCTTTACGGTTTTTTTTTGGTCAAATTTTTGTTTTTCTACAATTTAAGCTTGGATCCGGAAAAAGAATATTCCAAAACTTTATTTTTTCGGACATCAATTAGATTTTTTTTTTGTCAAAAATATAAAGAGAGACAAATTAATCTTTACTTTCTTTATTTTTTTTTATCGATGAAAGAAAGATAAAGGAAAGAAAATAAGATATTAGCAGCTTTTTTGAAAGATACCAAAAATTATTTAGTAGTATAGTGTAAGGTAAAATTAAATAAAAACATGATAGAAAAGACATGTGTATTTATAAAATAGAATAAATATATTTAAACAAAATTTAGGTATGATAGTAATTAAAAAAAAAATCATTATGTCATTACAATAAATATAAAATATATTCTTTAACAATTTTTAAAATATATCATCCAATTCAAGAGAAGTCGAACCATTTTCGGTCAATGTGATAACCACAGTTTGACTGATCTCTATTTAAGTCTCATTGTAGCTCATACATTCAAGAATAAATTTCAAATCGTTGTCAAAAAAGGAACAAGCCACATTTAATCTAATCGCGGGTTAAGTCTCATTATAGTTTGTCTGATATACAAGTAAGGTTAAACCATTGACAAAAAACAACTAACAACAGTTCGATCAAAAACGAGTTAAGTCACACAATAGTTAATCTGATTCAGAAGAAAGCTCAAACCTTTGTCAGAAAATAAACTAACTATTATTCGAATAGTCGCAAGTGAAGGTTCGTTGTAGTTCATCTGATTCATAAAAAAGGTTTAACCTATGTTATAAAATGTTATGACCATATTTTAATGAGCAAATTACACTTTCCTCCCTTGAAAGATGCTTGAATTACACTCCACTCCCCTCTTATGTTAAAATATACACTTCCTCCACCTCTTATGCAAAACATATTTGAAAACATTTCACATTTAAAATGTATTTTATGTTCTAAGTTATAAAATTAATAACAAAATATTTAAATTTAATCATCATTGACATTTAAATTAGAAAGAAATGAATTATTTTTTTTCTTCTTAAATGGTGTTTTCGAATTTGTAGATATTTTAAAAATATTTATTTATATTAAAATAGATTAAAGTATAGTGCATGTAATTATTAAAGGAGTAGGCTGTAATTCAAGCATCTTATAGGGAGTATAAATTTTATTTTTCAATGGAGGGGAGTGTGTATATTTTAACTTAAGAGGGGAGGGGAGTGTAATTCAAACTTTTTGTAGAGAATGAAAGTGTAATTTGCTCTATTTTAATTGATTGCATGTTAAGTTTCATTTTGGGTTACTTGATGCAGAAGAAAAGTTGAACATTTGTCAAAAAATTAAATCGCAGTTTAACTGATAAAAAGTTAAGGCTCATTATAGTTCGTTTGATCCAGAAGAGCGGCTCTTTATAGTTCATTTATCTGATAAAAAGTTATGTCTCACTGTAGTATATCCGATTTGGTATAAAGGTCGAACCTTTGTCGGCGAATGAAAAAACCATCGTTTGACTAATTAAAAGATATAATAATTGCAGTGGTATAACATTAAAGCGTAAAGATCATTATGTGGGTAGACTGATGGTCACGTCTCACGGATCATTGTCTAACTTGATTCCCTCCGATTTCATTTTCGATGGTCTAATTTGACTTATTCAAAACAAAACAAAAATTATATTTAAAAAAAATTAAAATTAAACTTATTGAATTATTTATTTCATAGTTAAAATTTAAATTAAATTATGATGCTAAAAGATAAGAAGTGGTAAATAATTAAATATTATTTAATATTTTGGATCCAAAGATAATTTGGTGATATTTTCATGCTAAATAGAAAATAAATTTTATAAAATAAAAATCAGAGTAAAATAAAATTTACAAGGGAGCGACACATGTACATAAAAAACTATAAATACTCTATTACTTTTTATTGAAAATAAAAAAAATATAAAATAAAAAAGCAACTAAAAGTATAACAAAATTTGTATATTTAATATAAAATACACAAGTTTCGATACAATTTTACTATTTTAAACTTCTTAATTTGCGCAAGTTTAACATGTGCAAACTTGTACACGGTAAGAAAAAAAATCATATAACAAAAGTCGAGTTCTATGATTTTAAAAATTTAGGTGTTTTAAAATATATTTTTTAACAAAGGTGTTTTAAATTCATTAATTGCATAACGTTTAGATCAATATCTTTTTTGTTCTTATCAAAGAAAATAATTTTTAGACTAATATATTTATATCCTAGGAAAAAATAATGTTTAGTCATCATGTCAAAAAAATAACGTTTAAAGAAAACTAAAACATAAGAATTTGGAGTATAGTTTTTTGTGTTTTCTTTGGAAAAAGTTTTATAGGAAGATGTAAAAACAATTTTCATTGGCTATTGGTTATGGAAAAAATG
>Ga0099826_10001117_pt1 | contig 15317 bp, 11 predicted proteins | sample Mtrugardesep15_FD_76830 | JGI IMG/M metagenome (GOLD analysis project Ga0099826, IMG submission 76830) | Root nodule microbial communities of legume samples collected from California, USA - M. trunc garden sep15 | ecosystem: Host-associated > Plants > Roots > Nodule | place: USA: California... | reverse complement strand
CCGGGTTCGAGCCCCGCTAGTGCCTTTGGAGGGAGGTAAATGTAATTACCTTTGTAAGTGCTCTTTGAGCCCGAAGGTCTTCCCTGCCTTGGACTGGGGCACCATCCCCTCACCCTAAAATTTTTGTAACCAAAAAAAATGGTTTTATATTATTTTTCTGTTGCGGGTGACGGATGAGGACAACTTCATATCATTGCACCCTCTCGCTGCAACATGTAATCTTATTTCAGTGTTTGTGTGTGTGTGTGTGTGTGTATATATACACACACACATACTTCTCACTTTCTCTGATTCTTCTGTTTGCCGACTTTACTTTTATTTTGTAGGTATTTCATTGTTTCGGTCAATACTTCTGCCTTCATTTCGAAGCTTTTCAGCTCGGCATGGCCCCTGTTTACATGGCATTCCTTCGGTTTATGGGCGACGAAAATGATGCTCGGAACTACAGCTATAGCCTGGAAGTTGGAGCCAATGGCAGGAAACTAATTTGGGAGGGTACGCCACGAAGTGTTCGAGATAGCCACCGTAAAGTTAGGGATAGCCATGATGGTCTCATCATTCAAAGAAATATGGCACTATTTTTCTCTGGTGGGGATAGGAAGGAGCTGAAACTTAGAGTCACCGGAAGAATATGGAAGGAACAGAATCAAGATGCTGCAGTGTGCATACCTAATCTATGTAGCTGACATGTTATTTGGGGAGCATTTTTTATTGTTTGTGTATTTGGTGGACTCTTTTAAGCTTAATTACACCAACTTTGTGCTTGTAATAATAGATTAAGGCACTAAAATGGCATTGTATTTTTCAGTTTTCCTGAGCTGTTTAATATAAACAAAATTCTTCTTTCAAAATTTACCTGATCAGAATTTAACACTACTGGAAACCAGAATTTGTTTGGTCTAAACACTGAAATTTTCCGCCACGTGTCATCTATTCAATTGCATTACTTCAAGATTTAAATAGTAGAAGCAAAAACTCATATAGAACTGTTGCTGACTGGTCCCCTCTTGCTACATTTATAATTATGTGTGTTATACTCTTCACATAGATTGAATTGTAAGATATTTGTCTTGGACAAACTACGGTAGTTTGTGGTTTGCTCAGAATTCAGATTATAAAGAGATGTTTGGAAGAGTGTCTTTACCCCAATATCAATATCGCTTCACTTGCAGTTTAAGAAAGTCTATATCATGTTTTTTGAAGAGGCGTTATAAAAGTTAAATATGTTTTTGGTAACTATAAAATTGAGACTTTCTTTGTAAAGATTAAAAGTTACAAGACTGAATTATAAAAGATAATAGATACAGTAAATTATAAGGTTTTAATGATGTAAATATACGATACAATTTTTAAATTTTTTATGCTTCGTATATATTCTAGTAGTATTTCTCCGTATATTGATTTATGAGAATTTGATTCATACTGCTCAACTCTACTTTTCTTCCATGAACTATTTTTCCTCTTTCACTGAACATAAACTATTGAAGTGCCAAGAAATAATCGTACACCAAATGCATTGCATAAGTTATGCCGCATCACACCCCTTCATTTTTCTCCATCTTTTTCTTTTACAAATCCATTCACCAAACATAACTAATCTCATGTTCACCAAACATACACCCTCGTTAGCTTTGTGATGAATACACCCTCTATGTGATGAAGATAACCACCCCATAAAGCACCAAAAACAGAAAGACACACACTAGGTACCACTTTGAGAGCAATAAAGTTTGATATCCTCTCATGATTACAACATATGTAAATTATGAACTCCACGACTTTAGTGAAACGGTAGAAAATTCTAGATTTCCTTGAGAGAGCAACGCACTAGGTAATTAAAAGACATACAAAAATATAGATACTAGTACTAGAGAAAGGGGGAAGGAGAGAAAAGAGATGCAAAAGCATAAAAGAAATAAGATTATGAGAATCCATATAAATCTCATGATGTGAGGAAAGACTTTTCCACGACGATGAGTCAAGTCTGACACACTAAATGGAGACAAGAGAGGTGGAGGAACACGTCGTCACACGCAGTGAGTGAGGTGGAACATGTGACAGCTTCTGGCAGCAAGCTTTGGGGTGGTTGCTTGATTTGGATGAGGCGAGGACGATGGTGGTACTCATTTGTTGAAAAGGTCTCAAGATTGGTAATTACGACCACAACAATGGCAAATTTTGCAAGATACGCTCGAAACGAGTGTCGGAATAGGTTGCGGCAACAGAGAAGGCAGGAAGCTGGAGTTGAAACACAGTTTGCCAAAAAATATCTCATTAGAGGACAGTGGGTTCACAGGGCAAGCACAATGTAGGGTTGTCACTCATTAGGCTCTCAATACCATATTGAAAGAGTGAGAGAATATGAAAAAACATATGCTGAAACCATGTTTCTGAATGACATCAGAAAATTCTTATATAGGCAATTTTACAATCAGTAACATTAATTACAAAAAGAATATACCAAGAAATGTGCTAAGAAATATGCTATGCTGAAAACATTCTACAATGCGCAAGAGTATCTTTACAAATTATTTCTACATTATTTAAAGAGAGTGTTAGAGGGTGTGACCCTACCATTCCTCCAACAATAGTAAAGAACAAAATCTGCATCCATGTATTGATTAAGAAGCAGTTCATACTCTGCTGTCAGAAGTTGGTTTACATCACTAAAACGGCATGAAGATAGACAATTAGCTTTGCGATAATGAATTTTAACAAAATATAATCAATGACATTTAGAATAGTGTCATAGGCCTAATCAGACCATTATAGAGTTGCATGGCAGCGTATTGATTTTCACTTTGACACCTTAAACTGTAGGCACAATTTTGCATCATAACCATTCTTCTCCGCAACCTGTGTGCATCAGCTGCATCCTCTTTTGAGCTTTGATGTCTATTCATAGCTGTTTCATGATCGTGATAAAGAAACATTTGTGAGAAATCAGTGAGCCAAAATGTAATTAGTCTCATCTTATAATTCATTCTAAGGCCTAATGTTACCATTATTATGGCATTGCTTAGGTAAGGGTTCATTTTCACTCCTATTCGCATGTTTTTCCATCAGGACCTGTCGTCTCTTAAAACGTGCAGCACCTTCTGCATCCTTTGAATTTTGATGCTTATCTGTGACTCTGCAAAAAAAGAAGCATAAAACTACCAAAATACTAAATAAATGCCTTTTCTTGTTCTAGGTCATTAATTTATATTATGTTGTAATTAAGATGTGGTATCATATTCTTGGTCATAAAGCACTGACACAGACTCCAAAAACAACCCTAACACTGATATGTAGATACCGATAATAATTTTAGAAAAAAGAAGTCATTGTATTACAAGTGTTAGTGTCGTGTCAGTGTCATACACCAACGCGACACAAATAGTAAAGTAAAATATTATATTGATGGGAATAAAAGAGGGGAGAAAGAAAAATAATACACACCTTAGCATCCATCAAAAGCATTTCCATTGTAGTAGATACGGGAGGAATCTGAACAGGCAAAAGCTTTGCTACTTGGACTACAAGCTTCTTTGCCGCATTAATATCTGCAATGATGCTACCATCCGAATAACAAACTTTTGTTAATGGAAGGTAAGGGAATGAAAGAAAGGACCTTAACAAAAAAATTACAGAAAAACTTGAAAAATCACTTAGCTATGGAAGGTATAACATGAAAAATCCCAATTTAGCAAGAATAGAGGCTTAATAAAAAAATTACCGACAAAAAACTGACTAATCACTTAGCAACGGTGAAAATAATATGAAACATAATTTATAGGCGAAACATGAATATGATTAAGAGTCTTCCAATGTTAATTGAACTGCATTCAATGCTCGGCAGCTTCACATTAGTCCAAATCAGCTATGCAACTAAATATGCACAGTCAGATCAGATACTCTCCTATGTGCAAACTCAAAAAAGCCGACAAGTTAGCTTGAGATAATTAAATGTAAAACCTAAATTTCAGTAAAAGCAGATCCTTTTCAATTACTACTTTGGTCTTAAATATAAGACAAAAGGAAGTCTTATCAGATGGTTCTAAATATAAGCAAAACCTAACTAATTCTATCATTTTTAATGCTATTATTCTCAAAATACTCTTCAATGAAATAAGTTCTCATACAAAACTAAATGAAAAGAAAGAGTATTTTGGGAAATAAAATTAAGTTTTGGATTACATCAAGAAAATTAAATGAGTTTAGCCACCACTCTTAATATGTGTGGTTAGTTAGTTATGCTTATAACTGAACCCAGACGGAGTATCAATTAAGCAAAAGGGTAACAGGCTACCTAGTGTAAATCATAAATTGTGACAATAAAAAATGGCTTGTAATTAAGCATGAGAGCTTCTGTATGATATATAGTAAGAATAATTCAATGACTTTACAAACTATTGAAATTATAAAAACAATAGAATTAAACAATATTCATGTTATATTAAACAAGTAATCCAATAAAGTTTTTCTTGCTGCTACTTCCTTGAAATTAAACAATACCTGGTAATCCAAAAGAATTAAAAAAAGACATCCAAATTTAACTTGCAAAAAACTTAATTTCTCAAGTTCAAATACAATATTCATGTTATATTAAACAAGTGGCAGCAAGAAAAACCTTTTTGAATCCGTCTCATTTATACTACTTACGCATTCATAATTGCATATCATTTTAATTCAGTATAAAGAAGATACATACCTACGTACAATGACATTCTGGTAATCGGTCTGTGTCTCTACTCCCTTTCATATCTATACAAGAAGTTTTAGCAAAATAACCCAAAGCACGTGTGATTATGCTTCACCTTTAGGTATCAACCAGATAGAATTTCAAACTTGTTGGTAACTCCAAGAACCAACAATCAAAACTGATTCACTACTTTTGAAATTGCAGCTTTCTAAATTTCATAATTCGCCGGTACTACTTTGAAACTGCAGCTTTCTAACTTCCATAATTCGCTGGTTTAAATGTGAGGGTGGTGTCATTCCCTTGGAAAACATTTCATTATACAATGTAACTGCTATCTCTGGGTGCCCACTGTTTAACAAGCCCGAAAATAAAGCAGTGAATGTTACATTATCCGGTTCTAGTCCTCTGTTAATAACTTCTTTGAAGAGTCTAATTGCATCTTCAAAGTTATCGACCTTTATATGTCCATCAATCAAAACAGTGTAAATAACAACATCCGGACTTACTTTCTTTTCCTTCATGTCTCTCCAGAGAGTCAAAACATCGTACGGTGCATCCTTTCCTTTTCCGTGTTGAGAAGAGAAATGCCCTTTTAATCTCGCTTGTTTTAATTTCCCATCAAGTAGAACTGTGTAGGTAATTACATCAGGTTTGATTCCTCTGCTCTCCATATCCTGGAAGAGGTAATGAGCCTCTTGCAAGCAATTCATTCTACAATAACTTTTTATCATGATTGTGTAAGTTACAACGTCTGGCGTAAATCCTCTCCCACGGAAAAAATCAAACAAAGAGCGAGCACGTTGCATATTCTCTGTCTGGCACAATTCAGCTAATACTCTAGAATACAATACTTTGCTAAGATGCTTTAAATACGAACTTTCTTGTGCAGTGTCTCCTCGGTTTGACAGCTCATGAAAAAGTTCATATGATTTTTCAATAAGGTCAGCTTCACAATAGCCGTTAACCATGGCAGTATAGATTTCGACACTTTCATCTTTCATAGAGTTAAAATATCCCTCAGCTTCTTCAATCTTGCCTTCTGAACACAAACCTTCAATGACAATCTTATGTGTAGTAGAGTTTGGCTTCACACCTTGACTCTCCATATAATTCAAAAGCTCCATTGCCTCACTAACATGACGATTTCCACACAAACCGGCAGCTAGTACATTATAAGCAACAACATCAGGTTTAAATCCCTTTTCCTCCATTTCTTTGAAAACGATATAGGCTTTATCGGGTTTACCTTGAAGACAGTAACCTTTAATAAAGGTTGTGTAGTGTTTGATATCGAAATCGATCTGCATAGATTTGAAATCCTCCAGCATACCTGCTACTTCATCCATCTTACCCAATTTAAACAAAGAATCAAATACAATATTGTAAGCTACCCCATCAAGAAACACACCCGATTGCTTTACTTCCTTAAATATATCTACAACTCTTGAATCCTCACCCATCTCAGCAAAGCAATGAAGGATACAACTAACAATCACACAATTTGTCTTTATACCCTTCGAAATCATGTCCTCATATAAGGCTAAAGCTTTAACCAAATCATAGGTCTTACAATATCCACGAATCAACGGAGAATAAATTTGACAATCAGGAACAAGTCTCTGCCATTCCATGTCGAAAAATACATTCTGGGCTTTATCTAATTCCATTTCATTACAAAACCCGCGAATAACTGCAGCGTAGGCATAAACCTCAATAGGAGCATTCCTCTCCCTAAAATCTCGGAGCATTTCATATCCCAAATCAGACTTATGATTATTACACAACCCCTCAATATAAGCTGCATAGCAATACGAATTCGGAGTCACCCCAGCTTCTTCCATTTCATAAAACAACACACCATACGCCTGTTTCAAATCACCGCCCTTCCTACACAAAGCTTTAATGATAATGGCATAAGTGTGATGGTTAGGACACAAACCTAGACTCTTGATTCGGTCAAAAATCTCGAAAGCCATACTCACTTTATCACATTTAACCAAACGGTTAATAAGAAAGTTACAAGCAAAAATATTCGGAAGAATCCCAAACCTCCTAATTTGAAACTTAAACATGAAATCAATAGCATCATCAAACATGTTAAGACCAACACAAGCTTTAACAAACCCATCAAAAGCTCTAAGCAAGTGATGATTTTTATCCTTAACATGAACACCCTCCAATAGTTTCTCAAACAAGTCATGAATTTCAAATAATTGGTTTTGTTTAGAATGAGAAATTATTATATCACGGAAAAGAGAATCCAACCTTCTATTCAAGTTCCAGTAACAGAGTATTCTAACGATGGCAACATAGGTTTGAATATTGTGAGAGAAACCATGTTGGTATTTGAGTTCAGAGAAGTATGATAGTGCAAGAGAAGGGTTATTTCGATAAAGGTGAAGTTTTTGGAGGATTTGGGAGGTGTTAGCATCAAAAGATGAGGGATTTGGAGGTTTTGTGAAATGGGTTTCTGAGGAAGAAGAGAGTGCAAGTGCTGTGGAAGATGAAAACCTGAATTTATTGTTGTGAATGGTTCTGGTGTTGGAGAATGAATTTTTTAATAGAGGGGGAAGAAAATGAGATGGGAAATTGAAGGGACGAAACAACATACCGGTGGTGGTGATGCGTGCGGCTGAGCTTGAGGCTCCGGTGGGGTTTGGCGGAGGCTGACGGCGAGGTTAGAATGCAACAAACATTCTAAGTCACTGTTTTTTCTTTTTTGTAAAAAAATAAAAATACTTGCTAAAATGCACTTTTCCCCAAACTTTCAAAAACTTGTAATTTTGACACCCTAAATACAAAAACTACAATTTTGACCCCTAAGATTAGCCCTTTTGCGTATTTGGTCATTTTGATCAATTTTGACTTATTTAACGCCTAAGTAGCAGACCACGTGTGTAATTAATTAAATAAATAAATAAACCAAAAAATCAATTTTCAAATTAAATAAATTAAAAAAAATAAAATAAAAAATCCATCAATTTTCAAATTAAATAAATTCTTCCTCTTGAACCCAACAAATAAATTCTTCCTCTTAAAATAAAAAAATTCAACCACATTGATTCCGAACTTCCCTCCACCGTCAATTGCTCTTCCGACGCCGTTCCCAACAACGAACCCGAAAACGACACTGACGACGATGACGAAGACGACGAGGACGAGGAGAATTTTGATGAAGGAAGAACAAGGGTTGCAAGCAACCACATAAGCAATGGTGGTGGTTATTGAGAAGCTAATGGTGGTGGTGGTAGGGACAGTGGTTATGGCGATGATGGAGATTCCCACTATTCTTCACGCGTTAGTGGTGATGGCGGAAGCTGGAGAAATTAGTTATGCAGATGTTAAGTATTTATGCTTAGTTTTATGGGGTTTTTCAAACGCTTCTTGAATTTATGGGTTTGTAAATCTAATTGGATTCGTTGTTATTTATTTGGATTCTCAAAAGAATGGATTTTGGTAATGGGTGTTGTTGATGTTGAAGAATGGATTTGGAATTCCTGAAGAATTTTAGAAAGTGTGTTTTTTATTTTTGTATTTATTTTGCTTTTTAATTGAATAATGAATTTTGTTAAAGATCAACATGATGTTGAAGGAACAATGATTATGATGATAGTGGGATTTCAATTGGATAAAAATGGTTAATTTTTCTAGAATTTTTGTCTTCTGGGTTTGTTTTTATCTTAGGTTTTTTTTGCTTTGTGATTGGTATGAGGAATTTGAGTTTATGTTTCTGGGTTTGTGATTGTTTTGGGGAAGAAGCTCACTCACGTTGGAGATATATCATGTGCCATTCCTCTCCAATTTTTTTATTTTTTATTTTAATTCAGCTGAATCTTTTTTTAATTTATTTAATTTGAAAATTGATTTTCTGGTTTTTAATTTTTTTTAATTAATTAATTACACATGTGACCTGTCACGTAGGCGTTGAATAAGTCAAAATTGATCAAAAGGACCAAATATGCAAAGGGGTTAAATCTTAGGGGTTCAAAATTGTAGTTTTTGTACTTAAGAGGCCAAAATTGTAAGCTTTTGACAGTTAAGAGGGGGAAAGTGTACTTTAGTCAAAATACTTTTGATAAGGTTTTTTTTTTGTTGATAGACGAAATGACAAAAATCATTATAAACTCACACACACAAATGGAGGTATCGAGGTTTGAACCCCGATCATAACATCCGGCCTAACAATTACGACATTTTATCAGTTGAGTTAGAAGTTCTGAATTTGATAAGGTTATTTTATTGTGTTTCAAATTGACTTTTGTTTGCTAAAAAACAAAGTCGTCGTTTGTGATGGTATCCTAGTTTAGTTTGAGATATTGTACTATATAGAAATTAAGGTTTGAACCAAAATGTATAACACAAATCTCTAGCCGTTAAATTTTTTGCAAATTGAAATCATGATTTTTTAATTTTCACTTTAGTAGATTTATAACAGAAAAATTCAGAGTATTTTAATAAGAATTGTAGATGATGTTTCTAACTTTTATATAAATTATGTTTCATCTTAAAAGAAACAAATATTTATAACTCGATATATTGTCACTAGAAGTAGTTAAATTGAGCAACAATGCAATATGACGCCTTAAATTTTTAACATATATTTTATTATGCTAGAGTTTGACTTTTTTATTTTTTTTAAGGAGCAACGTTATAGAGAGCATATTATTTGAACAAGTATAACTTAAGATATACTTTCAAAAAAAATATATAACTTATGATATTATATTTTATTCGTGTTACTCAACGTATAGTATTTACTTATGCATTCAACAAAAATAAAATTATATCTCCTTTTAAAATAAATTATATGAATTAGTTAAAAATTAATTATATGAGTGTGCATGTAAATCAGGTTAGTTTATGAACCAACGAAAGTTAAATTATACATAGTTTAAGTTTAAATCATTTATTTTTCAAACTTAGTTATGAGCTCAAGTTCGACTCATTTAGTGTTGCGTCTATCCAAATTTCGATATTAGCAGTTGTGAATATTCTTATTTGTAATCTATCCAAAAAAAAATCAATACTAGCTTGTGAAAAACAAAAACTAATTTTAACTTGAGAAACTCTTACATATGATCTTAGCTTTATATCACTCAAGTTAGGAGACGTGTGGATAAAGCTCAATAAATTTCTAACATTTTATAACCCTTAGACATAGAATGAGAAAACGGTCCCTTATATAATACACCATAAAAGTAGATTGAAATTTTAACACCTCAGAATGATAGCACCAAAAAATTAAAGATGGTTGTAACAAGTATTACAAATGATGTTTGGTGACTTGATTAATGGGCAAAGTCGGTGCTGGAGCATAGCAATAGCAGCACAGGTGTTGAATGTGTTACAAATGCAGTAGTTGTTGCAAACTAATATGTATTATGTGGTACAACTAGATGCCTGAATTTGGAATGTTGTGTCAAACGGGGTGTTTCCAGTCAAAAGCACATATCGACTATGCATCAATGACTTAGTCGATTCCAATCATCTATGTGTTGAGGGTAATTAGAACTGGATTTGGAATTCGCATACTTTATGTGGGGGGAGTGTAAAGATGTTAAACCAACTACAACACGGTTGAGAGAGAAGGAAGTTATTTGTCCTAGTGAGAATGCGGGTAAAGCACTTTATAGAGGGTGGGCAAAAAAACCAAAAATTGAACTGAACTGAACCGAGCTGTTATGTAAAAGTTATGAACCGAACTGCTATTGAACCGAACCTTTTTGAAGAAAACCAAAACTGAACTTGAACTGTTAATTGAATCAGTTTTGCTTCACCGAATTGCTACATCTTTCAAAAACCAGTTATGCTATTGAACCAAAACAGATCTCGTTCTCGATCACAATCTCCTCCAAATTGCTTCACCATTCAAAAAACGTATTTTGTTCCTTCAATCGCCGTTGTTTTCATCTTCCACAACCACATCAAGTTTCCACCATTGCCTCTTCCGTCGTAACGATGCCGATCTCAATATTCGAAATTCAATTGAACGACCTCCAATTATAAAGAACAGTAACAGATGAATCACCACTGTGAAACGATTGAAGAATTACAGTTTCAATTTCTCTAACCACAAGCTCCTAATGCAAACCCAGACTTCATCTTCTTCGTATTTGTATCTTTGTAGTTTCAATTGAATATGTGTTTCATTTGTATCCTTGTAGTTTCAATTGAATACATGTTTGATTTCTCAAATTCTACATTTTCAATTTTGAATCTTAGCTTTCTTATATCAGATGATTTGGAGATAGTCCAGTTCAGTTTTTTTAAAACGAAACAGTTCACCAAGTTTGAAGAACCAGTTCAGTTCGGTTCGAACTGATTTATTATAGTTCAGTTTGGTTTTGACGAACTGCCAAACAGATCAGATCGGTTCGGACACAGTTTTGGGTCCGAACTGAACTTTGCCCATCCCACATCCCATGTCCAAGAAGTATTGAGTGTTGGATCAAAAGCAAATTGTGGGACAAGATGGAACCATTACTGATCAGGTGCAACAGTTTCAAAGAGCTAGTTTTTCTGCTATTTGCAGAACTGGAACAGCATAGCAGAACTCATTTTGCAATGGTTAGCTATAGCATTTGGCGCAGCAGGAACCTTAAAATCTGGCAGGGCATGGTGGAGCATGCTGATCAGATTCTGAGAAGCGCTGTAGCAGATTGGACAGGCTGGAATAAAGGCAAAAACAGAAGGCAGTGTTTCCAAGCAGGCATATCACAAATGACAGAATGCAGACCGGTCGAAGCCACTAGCAGGTTGGGTGAAATGCAATACTGATGTTGCATTCTCACACGATATAGGAGGCATGGGATTGGGAATCTGCATCAGGAACAAATATGTCCAGTATGTTAGCACAAAAACAGTATTTTGTGCTCAAGCTTTTCAGGTTCACAAAGGGAAGGTTTTGGCTCTTTGGCATCCCTGAAACGGACACAAGAGTTGCAATACAACGATTTTTATCTTTGAACTAGATGTCAAAATAATGGGGGACGGCATCAATGACACGCAAAACAACGAGAGTTTGGATCAATGGTTTTCAAATGCAAAAATTTACTTTCGTCTTTTTTTCAACAAAGCAATGTTGTTTATGTTAAGAGGCAAGGAAAATAAGTTTCATAATTTAGCTAGGGCTGCATCACAGTCTTGTTCTCGGGTTTTTAACCAAGCTCCTGATTGTATCTTGCATATTATTGAGAATGAAATTATGCAATTATCTTCCCGTCAAAAAATAATACCAATAAAATTGTGTAATTATCTCTTTTTTGTGTCTATCTCTCTCCAAATTGTATACTCCATTTATTTTGACAAATGGAGAGGATCTTAACTCCATTGATACAACATAATTGTTCGCATAACAGAGCAGAATTAGAGTGTTATATTCACCGTCAATCCAAACATTCGCTAGAATAAGATAGGGGCTATATTAACTGTTGCCATGCACATAAAACATTCACTAAATAAAGATAGGGGCTATAATAACTGCTGCCCTGCACATTTTAAATTCTGAGATGTTCAATTCTGAATCCAACATCAAAACGGGGGGCAACAATCGCAAAGGTATTTTCCCTCCAACTAAACCGACACTATTACCACAATTTTCCGTCATCAACACACTTCCTGCAATTGATGAGCTGCACTAACAGGTTCTGGTTCATACATTAGACTCACATCCATCTAAAATATTGAATCATGATATATAAATGAAACCAAATAGCACATGGAAAACAAACTTATTCAGAACATCACATGTTTGTTTTTTCTTTGAAGAAAGAACATCACATGTTTGTACAATCATATAATTCAACTTAGACAGGCTGGTAATGCAATAAAGAAAAATCTCCATCGTCTCAAATGTCAGGGGTATATAAACTTCAATACATTCATAATTTCATGTAACAGATGTTATGTATACCTTTCTCTTATAAAACAGATGGTATGTATACCGTTCTTACATAACTTAATCAATAAAAAATTCAATTATCATACGCACAAAAATTCAACCAAGCTCAACAGACACATTGCAAAAATTCAACCATGCTCAACAGACACACACTGCAAAAATTCAATTAGTTTAGAAATTATGGTAGGCAAAAGCCATATGTAATATGTAAATTTCTGATACTAATGGAGGCACTGTGTACCGAAACACTTAAATTTGTCAATGTATGCTCCCATTTATTTATCCATCAACTATGCCAACACTATTACCACAAATATTCTTCATCCACACACTTCCTGCAGTTGATGAGCTGTACCCCACTGGTCATTGTTCCTTTGTATATGGTGCAAAACTAATAACAATATTGATGAAATCCTCACAAGGTCTCTCTAGTTCTACTCTATTCAACTTGGGAACCCCTGCATTTCATAACATAACAAGAGATGACATTTGTACTCTTTTTCCTCCTTTCGGGTTTAGTGCACCTTGTGCTAGCCTAGCTTAATAATATTTGATGTTTCAAAAAAAAAACAAAACAAGAGATGACATTGTTGTGCCAACACTCCCCACGAAAATGCTAAAAACTAGTTTGCCTTTACTGATTTGAACTAGTATCTGCTATAAAAGCTTTTTGCCACTGTCCACTTATACTTGTATTCTAAGGTTTAATTATTTCAGCTGCTAGTTTTCTCCAACTGCAAAGAAAAACTCTGGGAATAGGCAACTTTCTCTCTTTCAGCCGCCCCACCAAAATAAAATAAAAAGGCTTAATAAGCAAACAACATGACTTTTACATACACTAACAACACCACTTTTTTCCACATATCAAGGACAATGAACACACATAAGCATAAACCAGAGTTTAACTTGAATCACTACCAAAATCCTTCAAAACAATATTCATCATCAGAAGAATTAGAACCTCTTTTACTAGATCCAACAACAAAAAATGCCATGATGCAATCTGTTTAGTCGCATTTGATTTTGACAAACATGAGCAACAGAAATCGTTGAGCAATAAAATTCATGAAGGAAAAGGAGGAAAGCGAGGAGCACCTGTTCTTTTCCCGTGAGTTGCTGGCGGTCATCGCTGTGGGGATTGACGAAGACGGCCATGAGAGAGTAGCGTCACGGTTCCAGTAGCAAGACGGAATCACGCATTGCGAAGCGAACATCACGGGTTCGGGTTCGTCCTTTTCTTTCTTTCTGCCAGTGCTGAACTTCTAGTGGTCTTCAACGGCTCTCCGCCGTTAACATGAAAGAACCATAGGTTTCGCGATAGGATCAACAGCTTCAACACCAGTGTTAAATGATGAACCATCACAATACATGATCTTGGAATTTGCCAAATACAACTATGTTAAAGATTGAACCACTAGCACAAACAATATCCAACTATTTTGCAGAACAAATAAAACAACACACAAATGCATGGAAAAATATTAACCAAGCTTAACATAAATTTATTAGCCACATCAAAATCTAGTGAAAACATTAGCAATTCTAAGCTTCGGTAAATTTACTAGCCACATCAGAAAGCAGTGAAAACATTAACAACATACATGGTTCAAAAAGATCACTTTAAACCAGCACTTTTTCTTCTTCCAAATGCAACAACTTAAGCATTTTATGAAATAACTTGTTCACAGTGATGATGAATGTTTGTAGATCGTAAGAATACTCAGATAGAAATCACAACAAGCAACATCAACGAGATACAGGAACAAAATAAATCACAACACATGATCACAAATCCAACAAGGGTAGAAGATCAGGCAGCAACTATTATGAACGCAAAAATCACCACATGAACGAGCAAATTGAAAAATACAAGGAACAAGAGCAAAAATAACAACAGAAGGAAGCAAGAAAATCAATCCAAAATACCTGGAGAGAACGAACAGATTTTCAGAGCGAAGATGGTGCTAGGGTTCCTGGAGAGAACCAAGTGAGAACGCAGGTCGCGAGTTTCGTGTCTCTAGAGTCGCAGGAGATAAAACGAGTTACAACGGGTCGCAAAGCACTGTGTTTCACATAAGCTCCTTGTTTTTGCATAAGCTTTATGTTTCAATTGAGAAGCCCAAATTTATCAGCTTGTTAAGGAAGCTTACGAGAGTCCATAAGCTCTTACGATTTTTTATGCCAAACAGTTTTGTAAGCACTTATGTTAGTAGATATGCCCAAAAAAGCTCTACATAAGCCAATCCAAACACGCCCCTAATCTGCTAACTCATCACATGTAGCAAAGACTTTACCAGTAAAGTGTAAACATCAAAGAAAGACGAACAGCACATCATTTGCATGAACAGCAAAATACAGGACTCCGGACTCCAGGCCTTTTCCATAATTGTACTTTAATATAGCACACACAGAGTTTACCATTAGCAATTAGCATAGCTATTAAGAAACAACTATGCAATTGAAAACCATTATGACAGTTACCACATGGCAGGACAGCCTTAAAATCCATAAATTGTACCAAATCATTAAAACCAGTGTCAAGTTTGTGTATCAGCACTATAAAATTAACCAACACTGATACAGCATAATATTTTGCATAACAGAGCAGAAATGAAAGGAAAAGGTAGCTGCTATCACATTCTAATAGTTAAGACTTGATATCCCCCACAACTACTAATACGGAAAAAAAAATGGTGACCTAATACTATACTACGCTGTAGAAAAACAATGTTG
>Ga0099826_10001116_pt1 | contig 15326 bp, 13 predicted proteins | sample Mtrugardesep15_FD_76830 | JGI IMG/M metagenome (GOLD analysis project Ga0099826, IMG submission 76830) | Root nodule microbial communities of legume samples collected from California, USA - M. trunc garden sep15 | ecosystem: Host-associated > Plants > Roots > Nodule | place: USA: California... | reverse complement strand
TTAACTAAAAAAAATACTTTTCCTAAAAAAAAACTTCCTCCCTCCCAAATTATTTCACTTTAAAAATTCATGTAAATTTATAAATGTAGTTAATATTGTACAAAAAAAAGTTAGGCTTATATGCAGTTTTATCCCCCTTGTTTTCATTGGATTTGGATTTTGCCCCCTCTATTTTAAAACTCAGAATTTCACCCTCTATATTCCGAGTTTTAAAATAAGGGGGACAAAACCCATATTCAATCAAAATAGAAGTGTAAAAATCTGAATTTTAAAATAAGGGGTGTAAAATCCAAATTCAATCAAAATAGAGGGTAAAACTGCATTTAAACATTTTACAAAAATTTCCTTCATTAGCTTTATAAAAACATAAATTATAATAATTGAAAAAGAAAAACAAAGTAACAAATAGCAATGACGTAATTGAAAAACAAGCATTACTTTTTTTTTTTTAGGGAGCATCAATGATTTATTGATATCGTAGAATGAGAGCATAATTGAAAAAAGTAATTAATATTACATTGAAAAGTACAACTATTTTAGAATATTATTTTTTTAAACATGACAATTATTATATCACAATGAAGTACTAGTAAACAAATATCCAAAAGAGTGAGGGGAAATAAAATTCAACAAAAAAATAGAAAAAGAAAATGACATTAAAATCAAACAAGGATTTTTTTTGTCTAAATCAGATATCATCCATAACCAACTACATGATCTTTCGAATATTGTGAAATTTAAAATGAAACTCTATAAAACCTAAAAGTATCATCAAAATGATATATTTTTAACCCTTTGATTCTTAAAAAGAATGAACATCAATGAACCTTATTATATCACAATGAAGTACTAGTAAACAAATATCAAAGGAGGGAGTTTTGATAAAAAAAAGTGAAAGAACAAATAAAAAATAAAAGGTTTCATAAAATCAAACGGCTAACCCACTTGCTCGACCCGAGGGTACCCGTTTAGGGTTTCGGATCGTACAGCAATTTGGGGGGAATATAAATAGTAAGCCCGGGAAGATTTCATTTCTCACTGTCACTTCCTCTTCATTTACTCATCCACTCTCTCGGGGAATATAAAGAGTCTCTCCAAAACCCTAATTTCCTCTCTCAGTCGCACCGTCCGCGTCTCCTCGTCCTCTGCGTCACGGTAACTCTTTCGTTATTTAAGTTTCTTTCCTTTTTAATGCAATAACCTGTGATTTTAATAATAAAAATAATAATAATCTACTATGCTGAAATGTATTAATCTAGGTCCTTGAAGCAATGTCACAAGAAAATATGGAATCCGATTGTGAGATAGATTTACTGGACTCTGATGACGAGACAATGGAGCAAAAGGAATCACGGTTAGTAAAAACTTGTGCTTCTATGATCCTTTCATCTGATTATTCCTTTCGTCATTGTGAGTATGAGTCAATGAAGAACATGATGGAGTGGTTAAGTCAAGATATTGTTTTGCCTCCTCCCGATGTTGTTGAGGTTTATTTTGAGGATTTCTACACCGAAGAAAACTCAAGCTTAAACAACAGCTGGCTACTATTCCTAATAGGATATCTTTAACTTTTGATCTGTGGGAATCTAACACTGCTGAGACTTATATTTGCTTGACCGCTCATTTTGTTGACGCGGATTGGAAGTTAAATAGTAAGGTTCTTAATTTCTGTCTTGTTTTACCCACTGTATCTGGAGAATGGTTGAGTTTTTGAATGATTGGGGAATAGAGAAAAATATTTTCTCTCTCACTTTAGATGATTCATTTAAGAATAAAATTTTGCAAGAACAATTTCAAAATCAACTTGTTTTGCATAATGGGTTGTTATGTGATGGGGAGTTCTTTCACGGGCATTGTTTTGCACGCGTTTTAAAACTGATTGTTGAAGAGGGGTTGAAACTAGTTAGGGTTGTCGTGTGTAAAATTAGAGATATCATCGTGTTTGTGAGGCATTCAAAGAGTGGAAGGGAAAAATTTAAGGAGTGTATTGCAAAGGTTGGTGGTGTTGATTGTTCCGTTCGCTTGCATCTAGACACGCCTAAAAGAGTGAACTCAACTTATTCGATGCTTGAAAGTGCTCTTAAATATCGGCGTGTGTTTGAAAGTCTTCACTTGTATGATGATAGTTATGTGTTATGTCCTTCGGTAGAAGAGTGGAAAAGAGTAGAAAAGATTTGTGCATTCTTGTTGCCTTTTAGTGAAATTGCCAACATGATTAATGCCACAACACATTCTACTTCCAACTTGTATTTTTTGCAAGTTTGGAAAGTCCAATGTGTTTAGTTGATTGTTTGGGAGATCAAGATGAAGATATAAAGAGAATGGCTGAAAGGATGTTGACCAAGTTTGAGAAATATTGGGATGAGTATAGTGTTGTTCTTGCATTGGGAGCGGTTCTTGACCCAAGGATGAAGCTTTCAACATTGGCTAGTTGTTACTCAAAACTTGATGCATCAACCTGTGAAAGGAAGGTGCAACAAGTAAAGAACAAGTTGTACATGCTATTTGACAAGTATTCTAGCAAAAGCACTTCTTCTTGCGTGCAAAGAACTATCCAGGACCAATCTTCTAGCATGCCATTTCAAAAGAAGTTAATCTCTTTATCTGACGGCCTATTTGATGTAAGTTTACATTTTTTTAATTGGCAATTTTCTTTCTCTCTTTAATTTTTTTTAACCCCATTGCTTCGCGTGTGAAATGTAATAGGAATTGAAAGTGCAGCATCAACAGCTTGTTTCTGAAACTGGGAAATCTAAACTTGATGTTTACTTAGATGAGTCAAATTTAAATTTTCGTTGTGATGAAGATATGGATGTATTACAGTGGTGGAAGAGTAATAATAATCGATTTCCGGATCTATCAATATTGGCTTGCGACTTGTTAAGTGTTCCCATTACCACTGTCGTTTCCGATTTTGAATTTTGCATGGGCTCACGAGTCTTTAACAAGTATAAAGATCGTATGTTGCCGATGAATGTGGAAACTAGAATGTGTACCCGCACTTGGTTGCACGATTTTGTCAACAATGGTAATTTATGAAATTTGAATGTAAATAGATACAATTTTATTGTTTTGATAACCACTGTTCAATTGACTTATAAACCTCTTCAATTATGATATGTAGATGATGAAGATGATGATGATGGCGATGACTTTGAAGAAATAAGGAATGAAGTTTATGTTGATGAAGAATCAGATAACTCGTCTAATGGTTATGATCTTGAAGATGACAACAGTGATGGTGATGATGATTGATTTGCTTGTATCTATTTAACTTTGGTTTATAATGTTTCTTTTGGCTTTATGGTTTGCAAAATTAGAACTAAATATGGTTATGTTATGGTTTCTAGACATACTGGTGGATTTAAGTTTTAATATTTTGTACTTGTAGACATGGTTTGAACTTTGGTTTTATGTGTATTTGTTTACTTTCTAAATGTTGGATGACATTAGTATCATAGTATGCAATTCCATGAGAAAGGAAACAAATTTCAGGTATTGTTCTTGCATCTTATTTCACTTTGTTTCTCTCTGTCACTGCTATCCTATCTATCTCAAATGCATCATATGATTTTATAGCTGTTACCAACAAAACGGGGCTTCCATTTTCAGCAACTTTTGCATGTTGTTTTATTATTGAAAGTCTGTTAGATTTTGTTATAGTTCAGTGTTGTAGTTGCTTATTGTCATGAATGATTACCAATAATATGTATAAGTTGCTTATAGTTGCATATCAAAAGTTTTTTTTTTTGTTGACAGTATCAGAAGTTGCTAATTGTCTCTTTTTTCCTCTACTTTCTATTATTTCCTCCTCAGTCTTCATATTCACTGCCAATAAGTGTTTCTTCACCATTTTAATCATAATATATTTTACCCTTAATGGTTTAGGTAACATGTTGGCTTGAAGACAGTGGCTCTTAGTTTGTGACTGGTGAAATAGGCCACCACATTTTATGGTTTAAATTTTTGTTTCAATGTTAATTGCATTCTTTTTAATTACTTTATGAACAATGTCCTGTTCCGCTTAGCTCTGAGTTTTTAGCTGATGTATTTGAGTTTTGGCCCTCTTTGATCTCAAAAAATAAAACAAAATACGAAAACATCGACTTCAATCGAAACTTTGTTACACGCTATTCACACATCAATTATCCAAACTTTGGTAAATTGATCGCTTGGGTTGGTCCTACCATAATTAAAATAAACAGAGTAGGTACGGGAGTTTAGCTTAGTTGTCAGGGACATTGTATAATTTATGTATAGACACGGATTCGAATCCCTGATATCTCACTTCTCCACATTTAAAATGTGTGAGCTCCAGCTACTAAGCTATTTGACTAAAAAATAAATAAAAAAATAAACAGAGTATGCATTATAAGTAATATTAAAGTTGATGAACTGACTCACTAATATTTTATTTTTGTTAGTGAGATAAAATAGGATATAAAATACTTGTGTGACCAACAAATTTAATCTTAAAAAGGAAAACTATTTTTGTTAGTGTGATAAAATGAAAGACCAAATGTGCAATCAAACAAGAAAAAAACAATTTCATCACTATAAAATAAAAAAACTTCTGATCACAAACCGGTAAATTGTTCTAATAAAAAATAACAAGTAATTTACTATTTTCCTTAAAATAATTACTATTATTTTTTATAAAAAAACAAAACAAATAAAACGAGTTGATTAAGAGTCTCTTTGTTTTTGTAAAAAAAAAAGCCTTTGTTACAGATTTAAAAAAATTAACTATTTTGTGTGTTGTTTACCATAATAAAAATTATCTAAAAAAACAATTTTTAACTTGTTTTTGGACAAAATTATATAATTTTTTTTTATTACAGAATTTACCATAAAAGACAATAAAATAGGAAAACATAATGATGCAGTTCAAATGTTGGTTTGTTTTTAAGATACATTTCTCCATAAATATTCAATTTTGTTTTCTCTCCCTTCTAAAAATATATATTCCTAAGAACTTTTCGTTTGAAGTTGTTTTCTGATTTTTTTATTTTATTTTATTTCCATATTCTAATTATTTTTTTAAAATACAGTAACAGACTTATGTCATTCTAAAGTGATTATTTAAAAAAAAAGATGATTAAAAAAAATGACAAATGTGCTCTAAAATACTGCATAAATATTTGATGTATTAAGGTGTAAGTGAATGCATTGATTCTCAATTATTATGTGTGTATTTAATCAATTTTATTTTAAAGTGACTCTAATGTAACTATTTTTTTAAAATGATTATTTATTTGAAAAAAGATATTACAAATGAGCTTTAAAAACTTCATAAATATTTGATATATTGAGGTGCAAGTGAACCTATAATGTATCAATTCTCAACATTTATTTTGTGTGCATTTAATCTTAATTTTATTTTTTGACACGTTTTGTTTGTACACTTTTTTTTGACACATTTAATCAGACTTTTTTTGAGCAATTAATCAGACAATTTTTTGTCAAAAAAAAAAAATCAGACAATTTTAAACTAAAAAAAATGAATTGATAAATACTAAAAAAGAAAAAAGTGAACTGATGAATCAAACGGCTAACCCGACTAACCCGTATCACCCGACGCGGGTGCCCGGTTTAGGGTTTTGGAGTGAAAAGCATTTTGTTCCTTTGAGAGATATAAAACCAAGCCTAGGAACTTTCATTTTTCATTTTCTCACTCTCGCCAACATACTCACCGCCGTTTCTCTCTCCGTCTTCCTCTCTGCCATGTCTCCGCCATCTATTTACGGTGACTCTCCGTCTTCGATCTCTAATGCGCAGGTATTTTTTTGTTGAAACTCTTTCTTCATCGAAGTTTCTTAACATTTTATTTCAATAATAATCTATGATTTTAAAAAATAATTTACAATGTTGAAATGTAATCTAGGCCTTCGAAGCGATGTCCCTCGAACAATTGGAAACTGGTGACGAGGTAGATCAATTTGATTCGCGGTTTCTGCCTATATGCGCTTCTATGATCCTTTCAAATGATTTTCCCTTTGAGTTTTTTGAGCGCAAGGGAATGAGTAACTTCATGAAGGTCTTAAATCCAAATATTGTTTTGCCTCCTAAAGATGTTATTGAGGCTTATGTCTCAGATTTATACATGAAAGAGAAACTGAAGCTTAAACAGGAATTGGCTACCATACCTAATAGGATATCTTTAACTTTTGATTTGTGGGAATCTAACACTGCTGAGACTTATATTTGCTTGACCGCTCATTTTGTTGACGCGGATTGGAAGTTAAATAGTAAGGTTCTCAACTTCTGTGTTGCTTTACCCACTGTTGCCGAGATGTGTGAGAGAATGGTTGAGTTTTTGAGTGATTGGGGAATAGAGAAAAAGATTTTCTCTCTCACTTTAGAGGACTCATTTAAGAACAACATTTTGCAAGAACAATTGAAATCTCATCTTGCTTTGCAAAATGGTTTGTTATGTGATGGAGAGTTCTTTCATGTGCATTGTTTTGCACGCGTTTTAAAACTGATTGTTGAAGAGGGGTTAAAAGTAGTCAGTGGTGTCGTGTCTAAAATCAGAGAGAGCATCTTGTTTGTGAGGGATTCAAAGAGTAGAAGGCAAAAATTTAAGGAGTGCGTTAAAAAGGTTGGTGGTATTGACAGTTCAGTTCGCTTGCATATGGACATGTCTATGACTTTGAACTCAACTTCTTTGATGCTTGATAGTGCTCTTAAATATCGGCGTGTGTTTGAAAGTTTTCACTTGTATGATGGTGATTATGTCTCGTGTCCTTCGGCAAAAGAGTGGAAAAGAGTAGAAAAGATTTGTGCATTCATGCTGCCTTTTCGTGAAACTGCCAACATGATTAATGGTGCAACACATCCCACTTCCAACTTGTATTTTTTGCAAGTTTGGAAAGTCCAATGTGTTCTTGTTGATAGTTTGGGCGACGAAGACGAAGTTATAGCGAGAATGGCTAAAAGGATGATGGGCAATTTTAAGAAATATTGGGATGAGTATAGTGTTGTTCTTGCAATGGGAGCGGTTCTTGACCCAAGGATGAAATTATCAAGGCTGGCTGATTGTTACTCAAAACTCGATCCATCAACTTGTGAACCGAAGTTGCGAAAAGTAAAGACAAAGTTGTACATGCTATTTGACAAGTATTCTGGCAAAAGTACTTCTTCTGGTACGCAAACAACTGTTCACGGCCAATCTTCTATCATGCCATTGCAAAAGAACTCTGAGTCTTCATCTCACGGCCTATTTGATGTAAGTTCATATATATTTTTTGAACTAACAATTTTATTACTTTCTGTCTTGAATTTGTTTAACGTCTTTGCTTTCTTTTTCACTTGTGAAATACAATAGGAATTGAAAATGGACCATCAACAGCTTGTTACCGAAACTGAAAAGTCTCAACTTGATGTTTACTTAGATGAGTCAGATATGGATTTTCTTTGTAATGAAGATATGGATGTATTGCAATGGTGGAAGAGTAATAATGATCGATATCCTGATCTATCAATAATGGCTTGCGACTTGTTAAGTGTCCCCATTACCACCGTGGCTTCTGACTTTGAATTTTGCATGGGCTCACGCGTGTTTAACAAGTATAAAGATCTTATGTTGCCGATGGATGTGGAAACTAGAATTTGTACTCGCAGTTGGCTGTACAATTTCGTTAGTGATGGTAATCTATGTAAATTTGAATGTGTGTGTGTGTGTCTATATATATATATATATATATATATATATGATTCTGTTGTTTTGATAACCACTGGTCAAATACATTGTTAACCTCTTCAATTATGATATGTAGATGGAAAAGACGATGAAGATGACTTTGAAGAAATAATGAATGAAATTGACGGTGATGTTGGTGACAATGATGGTGAAGAAGATGATGAATGAAGATGACGATGGTGATGATGATTTATTTGCTTCTATTTATTTAACTTTGGCTTTATGGTTCAAAAAAATTAAAACTATATATGGTTGTTAGGTTATGTTTTTTAGACTTGTGGGTGAACTTAATTTTAAATGCTTTTAATCGTAGACTTGTTTTTAACTTGTAATATGTGGATGTGGATTTGTTTGCTTTCTAATGTTTAATGCTGGATGAAGTTAGTCTGTAATTCCATGAGAAAGGAAAGAAGACTATGATCAAATAGTAATTGTTTTTGTTCTTGTAAATTGTTCTATATTATCAAAGTTGTTTTCACAAGCTATCTTGGAGAAATTATGAAAATAAGCCGAAAATAGCTTATGCACATGTCATTAGTTGTTTTCATAAGTCTTCCCGAACAGTGTTACAGGTGTTTATGTTAGTAGATAAACTCAAATATGCTATAATCCAAACAGACTCTTTAACTACAAGTAGTTTTGCTTTCTCGGAAAGTAAAAGGTTATAGGTATTGCCCCTGCTCCTTGTTCTGTATTATCGTTTCTTGTTGGCACTACAACCAACTAATGTATAAGTTGCTTGTTTCTTATAGTTGCAGAAGTTGCTCACTATCTCTTTTTGCTTCTACTTCCTCTATTATTTACTCCTCACTGACTGCAAATAAGTGATTCTTTACCATTTTGATCATAATAAGTTCTCCATCTAATGTGTACCGAAGTTTATTTTAGTTATCTAATAGTTAAGTGTTTAATATAATTAGAGAACTGTAGTTGTAACCTGGTATACTATTGAAGTATGTTGGCTTGATGACAATGGCTCTAATTCTGTGACCGTCGAAATAAGCCACCATAATGCATGGTTTAATTATTTGCTCCAACTGAATTAGAAATGCTTATATTGATTCATAACATCCTGCGGCTAAGATAATGAGGAGTATGATATAGTATTGCTTAAGTTTGTATCTAGCTGCTAATATAGTACTGTAATTTGGAATTGCCTTCTTTCTTGATGTTAAGATGTGTTTAAAGTTCAATTTAAACCTCATACGTATGATATTTCATAAATATGGAAGAGCTGTTTATGTGTATTGAATTCGATAGTTGCTGCTCAATAGGCAACTCAAAATTGTTCACTTGACTGAAAAAAAGCCGATCGCAGTTACGACCCAATCGGAAATTACACACAAAAACAGAGGATTGGATTTTAGACTTGATCGGAAGCGAAATTGAGGTGTCTATTGAGCAACTTATATTGAATTCATTCTTTAAGATAGAAAATCCTTAAATGCAATCTAATTCTTTGAAGATATTATTTTCTTAGTTGTTTTGAGGAGAAGCAAACACTAGAAACTTTATGCTGTCATATGTTAAACGCAAACGTCTAAATTTTAATATATTCTATTATTATTATTTTGGTAAAAATTTTATCTGGTAATGTGCTTTAAAATAGATTGTTTCTTCATAATAACAAACTCATTGATTATCCAATAAAAGAGTAATACGGATTGGGATAAATTTAGAACTTTGTGAACTAGCATAAGACATTGTCACCCTTTTTCATCTCTTAATAAAATTAACCTTAAAGTTTTGTAACGAGCATAATACAGCTTTACACTTTTTAATAATAATACCAAATTTGGCTAAATTTGTAAGATTTCCAATGACACCATCCACCATCGATTTGCAATCAAGTTCGACGGTGACTCTTTGGACATTCGCTTAGCCGTAGATAAAGCTTTCATACAATCCTAGTGCTTCAACTTCATGAGGTGGAATAGTTGTTTCCCTCCTAATAGTTTTAGCTTTGGCGAGATCTTCTTCATTTCGTATGCACATCCCTACACCATAACATCCTTGTTGATCGAAATTGCTGCATCAATGTTGCACTTCACCTCATCTTGGACTTCAGCTCAGCCTTCTTTTCTACACATCTGCTCCGCTCCAGCCACTTTTCTGTTCAGTTGCAACATATCTGCTCTTTGCGATCTGTTGCAACGGTTCTGGTGTTGTGTTTTCTTCACTCTGTTGCGGCAATACCTGTATCCCCACAACTATATGTTCCATTATGCGCCTCTATCCACACATTCGACAACTCCAATGCTATGTTAATTGATATTCAGACAGGTTTAACGTGTTCTCACATTTTTTCGTTTTGCCTTTTCTATAAACATCATAATATCATCGCAAATTTATGGCAGAATTGCACCGGTTCTGTATTGAAAATAGCAAAACATGTACAATTTATGGGCATCCAAAAGAAGTGTCTCTATCATACTCCTACAAAAGTTCACAAAAGGGACACTCTTTCATGCAATTCACATGACGACGGTAGAGATTAACTCTAGTTGAAAGGCATCCTCGAGCCGCTCTCCGCAGAAAAAAAAAAAAAACACTTGAAGTTTTTGTGCATTTTTACAATTTTTAAATCCTCATTCAATCCCTTTCCACTCAGACTTGTGCATTATCAATTAGTTCCTCCATCGTGAAATAGTAAACTTCACTTTGAAGATACTATCTCCGCTTTTACTCTAAATCATTTCATCGTTCAATAATCAATATTGATAAGAAACATTTTTTTTATTCGTGTAGCTTCTTGCTAATTGAACAAAGACTCCATTAAGCTTGTATTCTAATTTTGAATTCTGATGTATGAGTTGATTCACCGCTGAACACTCCATCCCCGAGACCATCTTGAAGTATGCATGAGGTGAGTTACCTCTTATTGTGAAGCCGCGGTATTTCAAAATGGACGACGTATTGTATCCCTTGCGTATCCTATACCGATAGCCGCATCGTATCTTATTTTTGAAATTTTTTCGTATCGACGTATCGGTGCAGTATCATATCCATATCGTATCTCGTATCCGGGCTTCAGAGCGGCTCTTATCCTTCATGAACATTCCCACCACAATCACATTTTTTTCATCTACAACGCTCAAACTTGTGGCATTGCTTAAGAAATACTTACTCCGATCACTAAAATAAGCAAAATTCATTTTTTAAATACATTGAATAATTAATATATCTAGTCTTTATTATAAACTAGATACGTTAATTATTCAACGTATTTAAAAAGTAAAGTTTTGTTTATAACAGTGACCGGAGAGTATAAGTTTAGTTCTATTCAAACTTAAGTAATGTTGGTACTAACATACAAATAATTATAGTTTGAGAAAGGTTAACAAGTTCTCTTAAGACATTATTTAATAATCCAAAAATATTAATTTTTACATTTAAAATCGTGTAGTTATGGCTATTACAAATGTTTAATTTATATTTTATAGACAAAGTTTATTTTTATGAGTTCCTTAAACAAAGTCTTACGTCACATATTATCAAGATGATTATAGTTTTTTTAGAAAACCAAAATGAATTGATAAATTCCACTAATCAAAATGAAGGATGTATACATTCAGCCAAATCAAACGGCTAACCCGTTTAGCCCGACGGATACCCGTTTTAGGGTTTAATTGAAGAGTCATCTGACAATTTTCGAGGGAATATAAATAGTAACCCCGGGAACCTTAGTTTCTCTTTTATCTCTCTTCCTTGCCAACACTCTCTTCTACATCTTCGTCACTCAGTCCGCATCTTCCTCTCGGCGACGGTAACTTTCTATCCGTACTCTCACGCGCTGCTATTATTACTTTTTTTGTTGAAACTCTTTTATTATTGAAGTTTGTTAGCTTTTAATGCAATAATAACTTGTAATTTTACAATGCTGAAATGTAATCTAGGTTATTGAAATAATGTTACAACAAAATATGGAATCTGATAGCGAGGAAGTAGATCAAATGGAATCACGATTAGTACATTTATGTGCTTTTGTCATCCTTGCTAATGATTTTCCCTTTCATCATTTTGAGGATGATGCAATAAAGGACCTCACCGAGTTTTTAAATCCAAATCTTGTTATGCCTCCTTCAAATGTTCTCGAGGCTTATGTCTCCGATTTGTACACGAAAGAGAAAGATAAGCTCAAACAACAATTGGCTACCATTCCTAATAAGATATCTTTAACCTTTGAGTTGTGGGAATCTTGTACTACCGACACTTATATTTGTTTAACCGCTCATTTTGTTGACGCGGATTGGAAGTTAAATAGTAAGCTTCTCAATTTCTATCTTGTTTTCCCTCCTACTGGAGTTTATATGTGTGAGAAAATGGTTGAATTGTTGAATGATTGGGGAATAGAGAAAAAGATTTTTTCGCTTACTTTAGATGATTCATCTGAGAATAATGTTCTGCAACAACAATTGAAGACTCAACTTGGTTTGGAAAATGGGTTGTTATGTGATGGAGAGTTCTTTCATGCTCATTGTTTTGCACGCATTTTAAAACTGATTGTTGAAGAGGGGTGTAAACTAGTTAGTGGTGCTGTGTATAAAATTAGACAGAGCATCATGTTTGTGAGGCGTTCAAAAAGTCAAAAGGAAAATTTTAAGGAGTGCATTGAAAAGGTTGGTGGTATTGATAGTTCTGTTCGCTTGCATCTGGACATGACTACAAGAGTGTACTCGGCATATTTAATGCTTGAAAGTGCTGTTAAATATCGGCGTGTGTTTGAAAGTCTTCACTTGTATGATGATAATTATGAGTTATGTCCTTCGTCAGAAGAGTGGGAAAAAGTAGAAAAGATTTGTGCATTCTTGTTGCCTTTTAGTGAAACTGCCAACATGATAAATGGCGCAACACATCGCACTTCCAACTTGTATTTTTTGCAAGTTTGGAAAGTCCAATGTGTTCTAATTGATAGTTTGGGAGATGAAGATAAAGATATAAAGAGAATGGCTGAAAGGATGTTGACCAAGTTTGAGAAATATTGGGAAGAGTATAGTGTTGTTCTTGCATTGGGAGCGGTTCTTGACCCGAGGATAAAGCTTTCCACATTGGCTTATTGTTACTCAAAACTTGATGCATCAACCTGCGAAAGGAAGTTGCAGCAAGTAAAGAGCAAGTTGTACATGCTATTTGACAAGTATTCTAGCAAAAGTACTTCTTCTGGTGTGCAAAGAACTATTCAGGACCAATCTTCTAGTGTGCCATTGCAAAATAAGTTAAAGTCTTTATCTCAGGGCCTATTTGATGTAAGTTTTTTTTTTTTTTTGAATTGGCAATTTTCTTTTTTGAATTTGTTTAACCTCATTGCTTTCCTTTTGACGTGTGAGATATAATAGGAATTGAAAGTGCACCAACGGCAGCTTGTTACTGAAACTGGAAAATCTCAACTTGATGTTTACTTTGATGAGGCAAATTTGGATTTTCATTGTTATGAAGATATGGATGTATTACAATGGTGGAAGAGAAATAATAATCGATTTCCGGATCTATCAATACTGGCTTGCGACTTGTTAAGTGTTCCCATTACCACTGTCGCTTCTGATTTTGAGTTTTGCATGGGCTCACGCGTGTTTAACAAGTATAAAGATCGTCTGTTGTCGAAGAATGTGGAAACTAGAATGTGTACTCGTACTTGGTTGCACAATTTTGTTAGCAATGGTAATTTATGTAATTTGAATGTAAATTTATATGATTTTATTGTTTTGATAGCCACTTTTCAATTTAATTATTATCCTCCTCAATTATGGCATGTAGATGGAGCAGACGACAACGATGAGGACGATGATGACGACGACTTTGAAGAAACAATGAACAAAGTTGATGGTGATGTACAAACGGAGCAAGCGTCTACTGATTTTGATTTTGAAGATGACAATTGATTTTCTTGTGTTTATTTAACTTTGTTTTATAATGTTTGTTTTGGCTTTATGGTTTGCAAAATTAAAACTATATATGGTTGTTAGGCTATGTTTTCTGGACGTACTGGTGGACTTAAATTTTAATATTTTGTAATGGTTGACTTGTTTTTAACTTGGTTATATGTGTATTTGTTTGTTTTCTAATGTTCAATGTTGGATGAAACTACTATGTAAATCCACTTGAATGGAAACATATTTTAGGTATTGTTCTTGCACCTTATTTCACTTGGTTTCCCTCTGTAACTGCTATCTTATATATCTCACATGTATCATATGATTTCCATAGCTGTTACTACCAGAAAAATGGGCCCTTTATTGTTGCTTGTAGTTTCATCAACTTTTGCATGTTGCTTTATTATTGAAAGTGATCCTGTCAGCTTTTGTTGTGGTTCAGTGTTGTACTAGTTGGTTATTGTCATGAATGATTACCAATTAATATGTGTAAGTTGGTTATAGTTGCATATCAGAGGTTGCTCATTGTCTCTTTTTTCCCTCTATTATTTCCTCCTTAGTCACTGCCAATAAGTGCTTCTTCACCATTTTGATCATAGTATATTCTACTCCTAATGGTTCTTCACCATTTTGATCATAGTATATTCTACTCCTAATGGTTTAAGTGCTTACAGTAATTGTAACCTGGTCTACTGACATGTTCTCATTAAGACATTACTCTTAGTTTCATAGTTTGTGGCCTGTTGATATAGGCCACCACAATTTATGCCTTCAATTTTTGTTTCAATGTTAATTGCATTCTTTTTGGTACAAGTGTGTTTTTTTGACCAATTTTGGTACAATTGTGTTTCTTTGGTTTACTAGTGGAATGCTTATAGGCAGATAGATAACAAAAGTTGTACTCAATTGTAAAGTCTCTATGTCTTCTCCGTAATACTAATATTGATTTGATTGTGACAATGGACGAAGTTTAATTATGAGCAATTTCTGCTCGAGTTAGCTGTGTTTTTTGCTGATGTAATCTCCTAGGCTGATTTATGTTGTTTTCTCTTATGGGATTCGGCCTTCTTTATTCTAATAAAAAGCCCCCCATGCATCACAAGATAATTCCCGATGGCGAAAAACATATCAGACCACAAGTTTAAGTTGACATTTTTGTGACTAAAATCTCTTGAATTCTAAAATCTGATAGCATTTCTTCCAGTTTGAGCAACCTGGGTTTTAAACAGCAATCCTCAAAATACGAAATACGGAAGTATCGATCTCAATGGAAACTTTGTTACACACTCCTCCCTCGTATCAATCAACCAAACTTTGGCCGATAGATCGGGTTCCTCTCAAAATTAAAATGTAAACAAGGTTCGTATTATATATAAGGGATAATTACACCCACCTCCCTTAAGTTTTAGTTAAATGAAACATACCTCCCCTCTATTTTTTATTTGATCAATTACCTCCCTTATATTTGCTTCTAAATGACACGTACCCCCTCCTCCGTTAACGCCGTCTGTGAATTGATGTTAATAGACTGCCTTCACCTTCATCATTCAGGATGCTACAACCTGATGTAAGCAAATAAAGCCACACATCCATTTTGAGAAGAACTTGCGACTTCCTATTTCACAATGTTGCTTTTTTATTTTCCTTCATCTCCATCATATCCTTGATTATAAAGAGTGTGTGGTGTGTTTGGTAAGGTGTGGTGTCAGTGTATGTCATGTTTGAATTCATTTATCTCCCTTTGTACTATGTAG